>OBXO01000017.1_pt1 | contig 248109 bp, 256 predicted proteins | sample 1501431 | NCBI WGS metagenome assembly OBXO01 (sample SAMEA2580163, study PRJEB22360) | human gut metagenome | biome: human gut; feature: human-associated habitat; material: faeces | place: Denmark | collected 2008/2010
ATATATATATTACTAAAATTCAAGTTAAATCCCAATTGAACTAGAAACAATAACTGTTTTTCAAATTATAAAAATTTTAACAGATTTTGGGTTGAAAAATATGAATTACAGTGTGAGTTTATGTAAGGAAATGTACTTATGAAATAAGTTGATCTATCCTAAAAATAGGATAATCAGAAACTTATCATTTAGAAATAGTATATTCAAATTTGATTTTACTAGTATCAATATAACTTTTTGTATATTCGACGATTTGATGATTATCTGCATAACCAATAAACTCAAAGCAGTATACAAAGTGAAGCGGTTTAATATTCATTAATTCAGCAATAGTTGAGGAGGCTGGCTCTATTGTTAATTTTCTTTTATAAGAAGTAGGTTTTAAATTCTTTTTTTGCATATAATCATACAAAGATACCCTTGTAAAGTCGAAATTATCTATATCATTAAATAATTTCCTTGGTGTATAAAAATATTCTAAAGCGATTACCTCACTGTTTTGATTAAGTCTTTGTCGAACTAAAGAATAGATTTCATCATCTATGGAAATATTAAGTTTTTTCGATATACTTTTAATATTTGTGTAAACTGATTTGTTTATTATTTTGCTGAATCCTTTGTCTCCTGATGCTTGCAATCTAGAAGAAATACTAGCGAATGTTTTATCGTCAAAGATTCCAATCATAAAATTCTTACTTTCTGAAGCTACAAAAGTTCCCGAACCGGGAATGGAATATAAAATACCATCTTCAATCAATGATTGAAGGGCTTTTTTTACAGTCATTCTATTGACTCCATATTTTTTTGCTAATTCTCTTTCGCTTAATATTGCTTCGCCAGGGAGATATTCGTCATTATCTATTTTTTCTTTAATATAAAATTTTAATTGTTTGTAAATTGGTAATTTACTCATAAATGTATTTAACTTCCTTTCTTGATTTACCATCCGGAAAATTCAAATGGTAAAATATTCAATGCCTGTTCAATATATACTTTATTTTCTTTATATTCATAATTTGAAATCCAGCGACATATTTTTTGATGTTCTTTTATGGACATAAGTTGTAATTCAAAATCGTTAGCATCACGTATATATATTTTTCCTTTTTTACTAGAATTTTCAATAATGACAGTAAGAACATCATATATGTTTTCTTCATTTATTGCTTCTGTTGTATAAATAAAGATATTTATAATTGCTGTGCATTTAGGAATATATTCATATAAAATAATTGCTTGAGTTATGGAACTTGAGTTTTCAATACTTAAACGCTTAGATATTTTTTTATCAGAGTTGATTTTTTTAAGAACAATTAATCTGCATTTCGATTTATCTTTTTTAAATATAGTAGAGATATGGGGGATTTGAATTTTAATTCTATCCCCTTGATAATAATAACCGCTTTTATCTTTTACATATAAATATCCAGTATCTACTAGATGCTTTAAAGCTTTTCTTAATGAAAAACGAGATACGGTAAATAACTCTGATAAGTTACGTTCGCTAGGTAGTTTTTCTTGTTCCTTAATTTGATTTGATTTAATAAAATATTTTATTTCTTCAATAATAATGTTTTCATCGTTGATCATAAAAATGTATCTATCCTTTCTATGGTTGAGGAGCTTTATATAACTCTTTTTTATTATACACGAAAAACCAATTTATATCAACACAAACCAGTTTAGCTTAAGTATCTAAATGTAAGGGTTTTAAATAGCACGATAACAAAAATTGGTAAAAAATTTAAAAAAGTGGTTGCATTTTTGTTTTTTTTTGGTTTAATATATAGACATCTGGTATACAAAGGAGGAGAAAAGATATGTATAACTATGATGTAGAAAATTTTAAAAACGAGGGTAAAGCAGTATATGGTCTAAGAAGTGAGATCGAAAGAATTGTGGATGAAGTTTGCAAGAATGGAGTATCTAATGTAATTTTAACTGGTATTGGTGGAACTATTTTTGAATTAATGTCAATTAAGAAAATTTTTGACGATTATTCAAAAATAGATTGTGTTATTATGAATGGGGCTGATATGTTAATTGAAAATCCTGATTGGATTGATGAACACAGTGTTGTGATTACAGGAAGCAAATCAGGGGATACACCAGAAACAATTGCTGCATGTAAATATTGTAGAGAAAGAGGAGCAAAAGTAATTTCTTTAGTAGGAACAAATGATTGCCCATTAGCGAATTGTTCTGATTATGTTGTTGTATCTGATATTCCAGGAATGACACATACTTATTTGAAATTCTATTTAATTGCTCTTAGATTCATGTATAACAATAAAGAATTTGATGCTTATGAAAAGTTTGCCGATGAATGTAGAGATTTATATGAATCTGTTGTAAAGATTCAAGAAAAATTTGAACCAATTGCAGCATCAATTGCTGATAAATATTCAAATGAACCATATCAAATTTGGGTAGGATCTGGAATTGTATGGGGAGAAATTAATTTATTTACTATGTGTATTCTTGAAGAAATGCAATGGATGCGAACACGAGCAGTTACAAGTTCTGATTTCTTTCATGGTACGCTAGAATTAGTAGAAAAAGATGTTCCTGTGTATTTAATAAAAGGTATTGGGAAATATCGACCACAAGATGAAAGAGTGGAAAGATTCTTGGAAAAAACAACTGATAAATTAGTCGTTATTGACTTAGAAAATTATAAATTAGATTGTTTCTCTAAAGAATTTGAAGAAATGTTAACTCCGATTACATTTAATGCACTAACACGAGGACGTTTAGCATATCACTTTGAACGTGTTACTGGGCATGATTTAAATATCCGTCGTTATTACAGACAATTCGAATATTAAAAGGAGATTATTCAAATGAACAAACTATTAATATGTTCTCATGGTTCATTATCAAAAGGGTTATTTAGTAGTTTGAATATAATCATGGGAGATGTAGAAAATGTTGATTATTTAACATTTTACGAAAATGGAGAAGGTGCAGCACAGTTAGAAAAAATTGAAAATTACTTTAAAGAAAATAAAGAATATCAACTAATAGTGCTTACAGATGTATTTGGGGGAAGTGTAAATCAAGAAGTAATAAAAAAAGCGAAGGATTACGATAATATCCGTATTGTATCTGGAGTAAACTTCCCTCTTTTATTAGAATTAGCTATTCGTTTGCATACAGAGATTACTGATGAAGAATTAAAAAATATTATAGAGCAATCCAAAAGTCAAATGTTAATGGTTGAAACAAAATTAGAAACAGAATTTAAAGATGATTTTGATTTCTAAAATAAGGAGGTGACTTTCAATGATTTGCATGATTCGTATGGATGATAGATTATTGCATGGACAAGTAGCGTATGCTTGGAAAGCAGACTTAGGATATAATGCGGTTGTTATTGCTTCAGATGAGGCTTCAAAAGATGATGTAAAAAAGGCTGCGTTAAAGATGTGTTGTCCTTCAGATGTTAGATTGGCAATTAGAACAGTTGAGGACGCATTAAAATTGTTAAAAAATCCAAAACTTGAATCATTAAGAGTTTTAGTAGTTATGGATAATACTAAAGATTTATTAAAATTGTGTAAACAATTAGATGAAAAGCCAAGAATTAATCTTGGAGGAATGACACGTCGTGAAAATACAACAGAATTAATTAAAGCAGTAAATGCTACAAAAGAAGATATCGAAAATTTAGATAATGTATTGAATTTAGGGTTTAGTATTGAATGCAGACAGGTCCCATCTGATCGACCTGTCGCATATGAAAAAATTAGAAAATAATAAATGAAAGGAGAGTGAATATATGTTTACAGAGGCTTTACTAGTAGGATTGGTACTATTTGTAGTGTGGTTTTTAGAAAAAATATTTACAAGCCCAATGGTATTTAGACCTATTGTTGTAGGAACCTTAGTGGGTATTGTACTTGGTGACCCTGTGATGGGAGCAAAATGTGGTGCTTCTTTAGAAGTCGTATTTATGGGGGCTATACAAATTGGTGCTGCTGTACCACCTGATGCAATGTTAGGGGCGGGTATTGGAACTGCGTTAGCAATTATCACTGGACAAGGACCTGAAGTTGCATTTACTTTAGGTTTCCCAATTGCTGTATTTGGACAATCAGTTAAAATAGTATGTTTTATTGTTCGTTCGTGGTATATGGATTTAGCTTGTAAGTATGCAAGAGAAGTTCAGGTAACTAAAATGCATATATTAAATTGGGGAGGACTTATTCTTCAATGTACAATATATGGTGTGATTGGTTTCTGTACAATTTATTTCGGATCTTCAGTAGTAGAAGCAGCGTTGAACTCTATTCCTGAAAAAGTTATGACATCTCTAAATATTACGGGTGGGTTATTGCCGGCAGTAGGTTTTGCATTATTACTTCAACCAATGATGACTGGAAAAAATTTCTTGTATTTCTTCTTAGGGTTTATTCTAGTAGCATTTGGTGGACAAAATGTATTAGCTGTTACATCTTTTGGTGTAGTATTAGCATTTATCGTAGTGTTTGAATTAGGTAAAAATAAAAATGAAAAAGCAGATGTTATAGAAGATGCAGAATTGGAGGCGCTTTTCGATGAGTAAGTTTGACAATATTTCGACAGAAGAAAAAAAGATGTTGAAAAAAATGTTCATTTCTTCATTTGTGATGGAACATTCTTATAATTACGAAAGACAACAAGGTTTGGGTTTTTCATTAGGAATGTGGCCAGTAATAAAGAAAGTATATAAAACAAAAGAAGAACAAGGCGATGCTTTAGAAAGACATATGGCTGTATTTAATGCTACTCCACATATTGAAACGTTAATTATGGGGATTGCAGCTGCAATGGAAAAAGAAGCGAGCTTAAATCCTGATTTTGATAAAAGTTCTATTAACTCTGTTAAAATCGGTTTAATGGGTCCTCTAAGTGGAATTGGCGATTCTATATTTTGGGGAAGTTTAAGAGTTGTAGCAGCTGGAGTAGGATTGGCATTAGCGACACAAGGAAGTCCGTTAGGAGCATTAGTGTTCTTATTAGTGTATAATATACCTCATTTAATCATTAAATATTATTGTACGTTTATTGGATACTCTTTTGGTGTAAACTTAATGAAAAATGTATCAGGTAGTGGGATTTTAGATAAAATAACAAAGGCAGCTTCGATTATTGGTTTAATGGTAATTGGCGCTATGACTGCTAGTATGGTTTCTTTAACGCTATCTGGATCGTTTACAATTTCAGGTAATGAATTTATCATTCAAGATTACATTGATCAAATTTTCCCAATGCTTCTACCACTATTATATACTTTGTTTATCTTTTATTTATTGCAAGTTAGGAAGTGGAAAGCAACAACGCTACTTTTATTCTCAATTGTAATATCTTTCGTATTAGTATATACTGGGCTAGTTTAAAAGAAGGTAAAAAATGGGAACACTATTAAATTGTATTGAAAGAATTCCATCTTTAATTAAGGATATATTACTTTCGTACCCTAATAATTTTGAACATCTGTCTACGTTAAAGGGAAAAGTTAAAAAAATAGTTTTTGTAGCAAGTGGTTCTTCTTATAATGCTGCTTTTACATCGAAGGCATTTCTTGAAAGAGAATGTGGATTAGATATTGATGTTATTTATCCTAATGTATTTTCAAAAAATACAAGAATAGATAATAGAAATATACTTTATGTTTTTGTTTCTCAATCTGGGACGACAAAATTAGTGTATGAAAATTTAGAAAGAGCAAATGAATTAGGAGCTACGACTTTAGCAATCACAAAAGATAAAAATACACCTATTGCTAAAAAAGCTATGTATTTTATTGAAATGGGTTGCAAAGAAGAAGAATACCGATATAGAACAATAGGTTTTTCTACAACGGTTACAAGCTGTTGGCTATTAGGTTGTTACTTATCATCTAATGACCTTTATAAAGAGTTATTGAAAGTCCCAGATAGCCTTACAAATATTATTACTGCATCTTTAAATTGGTATGACTTGAATAAGTTTGAGTTAATGAAACGTTCCACAGTTTTATTTACTGGTTCTGACAGCTTATGGCCAATTGGAATAGAAGCAGATATAAAATTTATGGAAATGATACCATATATGACAAAGACTTACGAATTAGAGGAATTTATGCATGGACCACAAAATGCATTTGATTCATCTCAGATATTTTTTGTGCTAATAAAAAAAGGAATTGATGAAAAAAAAGCCCTAGCGATGGCCGAGTTTTTAAAAAATGAAATAGGAATATGCTATTTAGTAGGAGATAAAAAAATAGATGACTATGATTTTTATCTCAAAGAAGTAAATCCATATTTCTATGAATTACAATATATATGCTTTTTTCAGGTGATTGCTTATGAGCTTGCAAAGGATCATGGAAGAGATTTATCGAAAGGTATTAACACTAATATTTTAAACTATCTGCAAAAATCTATATAGTAAAAAAACAGCGGGTTTTTCTTACAGTTAACTCGCTGTTTTTCTTATATTTATATTGTTTGGAAGGCGTAAATATAACATATATACTATCTTTCATATTGATTGGTAAAATACTTAACCGACTTGTAGTAAAAATTTTTTGTTTGATTCTAGAATCGAACATACCTTTATTTTGTATCATTTAACCTTAAAATTTATGGAAATTGTGTTTGGTCGTTAGATTGGTTGTTTAAAATGATGCATTGACTTTTGAATTTCAAAAGCATATTAATGCCAATTTTATATCTGCACATAGTAATAATTTTGATAACAAAATTTAATGAAAAGGAACTAATGAATTTGTATGTATTACTTTGAATAAGAAACCATAATCTATAGCTTGATGGGAAGGCATAGAGATATGATTTTTTTTATGTACTATGTTAAATAATGATATATTAAGCGAACTGCAGATTCTTTATTTTTATCAAAAAGAACAATTACAAACTATAATACATAATTTGTTTATGAACAGAAAAAAAAGAAAATTCATCTTTTTTTCTGTTCTTTTTTTATACCTTTATTTTGCTATCCGAGCACCACCATCTCTCCTTTCTGTGAATTAGGAAAGGAGAGAAAAATAATGAAAAATGATTATCAAAGAAATGATTTTGCAGAAGTTATAAAAAATGGCAAAAAAGAGTTCTACATAAAAGTTAATAAAACATGGATAAAAGTAAGCAGAGAGGTATTTAGAGTATGTAAAGGAAGTTATCAAAAAATATTAAAAGACAATTATCGTGATAGTGATGTTATACAACATTATGAAGATGTAGATGCAGTTTATTCTTACATGCTCAAAAAAGAAAAATTTAATATTGCTGAATATCTCTATATGAAAGATTTATATAAACAACTTCATTCAGCACTTCTAGTATTAAGTGAAAACGAAAGAAAAATTATTCATTGGATATATTTTGATGGGAAAACTGAACAGGAAGTTGCAAGCCTACTATATATTACTCAACCTACTTTAAACTATCGCAAGAAACAAATACTAAAAAAATTAAAAAAACTTCTATAAAACAGTTACTTCTAAGGACTTCTCTAATTGGGAAGGTGTATCCCAAAGGAGGACATGTTATGAATAATAAAAGAACATGGATACATTGTCGAGTATCCAATTACACTGATCGACATTTACTTGTTTATCAAAAGGAGGTGTTATCAAAATTTGCAGAAGAAAATGATTTTGAAATTATAGGTGTTACAAAAGAAGTTAGTAAAGGATCAAATCCTTGTTCAGTTGAATTAAATGCACTTAGGACACATATTCGTAGAAAAGATATTGATTGTATCTTGATTTATGACAAGACAAGATTGTTGATTCATGATGATTTATTTATGGAGTTTCAAATGCTATGCGAACAAAAACAAATTATTATCATTGATTTGCAGGATTTTAGAAATCCTTTAGCAGCAGAATTAATGCTTTGTTTATAAATGATGTAGTATGAAAGTGCATATCAGAAGCCCTCCTTCTTTTTCCGGTTGTTAAAGAAGGAGGATCATATGATGAGTTACAACTACATTAAGGAGTTTTTGAAATGGCAAAAGTGGAAAGAACAAGAAGAACAGATATTAAGGAATGAGAAAGTTAATGAAAAAATCATTCAAGAATTACGTCAATTTGATTGGCAGCAGTTTAATTCGGAAAGAAGATTTAAGCGTCATCAAAATGTGACTGATGAAATTTATTTTCTATTCTATCCTGTACAAGATAAAAAGGAAATAAAAAAAGTTGAAGATATATTAGATACGATTGAAAATGAAGCTCTTTTTGAATATCTAAAAGAAACGGATCCAATCGTTTTAGAAGTTATATTATTAAAAATTAATGGATATTCTATCAAGGAAATATCTAAGATTCTTGAACTTTCTACGGGCTATATTTACAAAAAAATAAGAAAATTAAAAAAATTTCAAAAATAGGACAAAATTTTAACTTTTCAAGGCATTTATAGTGAAGCCGATTAGGTTTCATAGATAGATCTTTGAAAGTTAAATAACATCTATTAGATACGTTCCTACTTTATGAGCCTTTTAGACAATACGCCATGACCAGTGAAATGCGAGCGAATATTATTGATCTATAAAAGTATTTAGCAAGTGCTTGGCAATGATGTAATGTAGGCATAATGATACTTCTGCATGCAGTTGTGTGAGATACCACACAAGGGTGAGATTCCCATGAGAACATTGCTAGTGTTCGTCTAATAGCATTCCTTAATGTTTTCAGGTGATTAAGAATAAATTGAAAACAACGATTCATATTATAAAACTTATAAGAAAAGAACTAGATTCAATTTAATTATTGAGTCTAGTTTTACATATTACATAGGAGGACAAACAAATGAAGGTTAAGCGAGGTCAAATATATTTAGCAGATTTAAGTCAAGGTTATGGTTCGGAACAAGGCGGTGTAAGACCTGTATTAGTGATTCAAAATAACAAAGGTAATAAACATAGTCCTACGGTTATTATTGCTTGCATAACAAGTCGTTATAGATATAAGCACCATTTGCCAACACATTACTATATACCTGATACAGCAGGTTTAAAATATCGTTCTATCGTCATGATGGAGCAGATCAAGGTTATAGACAAGACTAGGCTAATTAAATATATAGGAAGTGTAACGCCAAGATTTATGAAGATATTAGATAGGCGAATATTAGTGAGTTTAGGTATTGATAGATTTTCAAAAAGAAAGAGTTAATTAAATGAAGAAAATCTATTTACATAAAGGAGGAAATGCAAAATAAATTTAAATATAAAAATATATTATAAGGAGTAAACATGAAACAAGAGATATTAAAAGGAGATATTTTTCTTGCTAATCTAAACCCAGTAAAAGGAGATGAGCAAGGTGGAGTAAGACCAGTATTAGTAATACAAAATGATATTGGCAATTATTATAGTAATACTACAATTGTTGCAGCTATTACATCAAAACATAGATCGAATTTGCCAACTCATGTAAAATTATTCGATAAACATGGTTTGTTAAAGAATTCGGTTGTATTGACTGAGCAAATAAGGACTATTGATAAATCAAGATTGATTGAGAGGTTATCTCATCTATGTTACACTGAGCAACTTAAAGTCGATCATGCTTTAATAAAAAGCCTCTGTATCAAGAGAAAGGCATTTGTTGATGAAAGTAGTTAATCTGAAACACTTATATCCAGATATCTATGTCAATGATTTATATATCTTGGTTGAAGATAAGATATACAAAATATTGAATAGAAAGACTACAGAAAAAATAACTTTTATTTCATTTTCAGAACAAGATTTTGATATTGTTCCATTTGCTTATAGTGAAAATTATGATTTTGAGTTTTTGGAAGAACTTTTAATAAGTAAATTAAATGAGTTGCCTTCCAAACAAATGAATAGGATTTATGAAGCATATTATCTTAATTTGAGTAAGTCAGAAATTGCGAGAATAGAGGGATGTACTGAAGGTGCAGTTAGAAAATCAATAAATAGAGGTTTAAGACAACTTGAACGTAAGATAAAAAAACTTATTTAATCTTAAATATGATATTATAAAAAAAGGATGTGGTTTATATGACATGAGAACATTATATAAAAAAGAGTTTATGGAAAAAATGACTTAGTTGGGAACTCAGCCAAAGTTATATGAGATTATATTCATAAAAATGTCTACTACAATATAGGCATTTTTTTGTTAGAAATTATACATCAATATATTATATTGATGATGATAACTAAATGATAATAAATGATTGTATTTATTATTCTAAAGAGAATTTCATGAAACATATACATCGATATACGAATGAGAGAGGAGCATTTTATATGTTATATAAAGATGAAATAATGACAGTGCAAGAATTTAGTGAATATAGTGGATTAAGACCTTATGTAATAAGAAGATTGATCAAAGAAAAGAGATTAGTCTTTTTTATGAGTGGAAGACGAGCCTATATTAATGTGCCTGAATCGTCAAAAATATTATGGAAAAATAGACAAGAAGTAGAGTGATGATTTGTAACAAAATCAGTAAAAAATCATATACAATGAGTTGTTGTATCCAAGATGTCCATTTGATGTCCAATGCTGAAAAATGAGGCGAAAACCTCGTTTTTTGGACATCAAATTGCTATTTTTAAGAGATTCTATATTTATAGCGTAAAATATGCTAAAATATGAATAGAATTTCTTGTGTTTTTTATTAATGTTTTGACAATGGTGTAATCTAAAAATTTGTACCTTTGATGAAAAATTAAAATTGTTAGATAATGTGCTTGTCAATAAATGAGAGGAGCGATTATCGATGCAAGAGATTATGACAGTACAAGAGTTCAGCGAGGCTACAAAACTTAAACCTTATGTTATTAGGAGATTGATTAAAGAAGGTAGGCTAGTATGTTTTATGAGTGGAAGACGAGCTTATATCAATTATCCTGAATCAATGAAAATATTGTGGAAACACCCTCAAAAATAGTAATTTGATGTCCAAAAGAAACCTGAGTATAGAGTATAGGTTGATATTTAAGCGAAATTTACTAAAAATGTTGTTTGTTTGATTTGACGATAGTTAATTAGATTAAATTTAGTTAATTAGAGTAAAATTCATTCGGGGCAGAGTGGGAATAATACTAAAAACCTCAGAAAACCCTATTGATAAAGGGAATTCTGAGGTTTTCTTTTTTCTAAGATTCTCAAATGATACTATAATCTTTTTCCTTAATTCAAGTGATGTCATGTGTCGAATAAAAAATGAATACTTGTTTTTTGAATCAAAATCGCAAGTTCCATAAATTGAGGTCCGACAGTTCAGTAAAATAGCATTTGAAAAAGAAATCAAGAGGATGGCTTAAGCTGCCGTTCAATTATATAACAGTATAATGAGATTTTTAGAGCATTCTGAGTATAAACCCATTTGAATCTACTATAAAGCCTGAAAAGAAAAATATATGGGGATTTGTTTCAATACTTGAATCTTCTGATCATAGCAATGAGTTTATATATACTGAGGCTGCTGAGATTTTGAATTTAAAATTAGAGTCAGATAAGATGCATTGGTTAATCACTCATATAAAAGTAGTTGATTTAACATCAATAGAAAGTTTCTGTTTTGATTCATTAGATTTTGTTTTAGAAAATGAGTAAATCTTATTCAGTGATACTATGTATTTGTAGAAATAGATATAATGCTAGTAATTTATATTAAAGAATTAGTGAAGAATGATTTTGATAAAAATGGTTTCCAAATCGATACATTTCAACGAGATTGGATTGAAACTTTGAATTCAATGAATAATGAAGTTGATGAATTTATAACAAGTGATCCAAATGTCACAAAGAATTTTAGTGAATCATGACTTTATTATTGAAGTCATTTATATTTGTATGAATGCGTAAAATATTCCTTTTTCATACAGGTGTTTATATCCGATAATAAATCAAGCAAAAAGAAATAGCTGATACGTATAAAAGTCTTGCCGCTTTCGAAAAAGGAACGAATCCATAAACAGGATAAGGTATTTTTCAATATGCTTCTAAATATACAGGGATGCGCCTATATCTTAAATTTCACAATCTTCCCAAATAAATTAGTAATATTATAATACAGAAGCAATATCTATCAAAAGCGTCCGTGAATCCTATGATGGAAACAGACACAATTTGTCCAGTTTATACAATTACATCACAAATCTTGCGATATAATAAAGAATATATATAATTGAAAAAGGAAGGAAATTAGGATATGAAATTCAAGGAAACGACGATTCGTGTACTGGTACGGAAGAATTATGGAGAATGCTTTGATTTTTACACACAGAAACTGGGACTGCATGTAGTTTGGGGAGACCGAAATGGTCCCTATACTTCCTTTGCGGCAGATTCGCAGGAGGAGCCCTGCTTCGCTATCTTTTTAGGTGATGCCATGCCGATGTTTCAGGGATATGTGCAGCCGGATACAAATAAGCAGTCGGACACGGTAACTGCAGTCATACCTACAGATGATCTGGATCAGGATTACTATCGTTTACAGGAAGCCGGTGTGGAATTTCTTGGAGAGCCGCAATTTATAGAAGCATGGGGCATGCGGTGTACTTACTTCAGAGACCCGGAAGGAAATCTATTTGAACTAAACGATGCCAGCGTGTAATGTGTCAGCTATACATAAGATAATTTAATCAAAGCTGCAAACCGAAACATATATGCAGGAAAACTTCAGTCTTTATGGAAGCTGCTAGTATGCATGTAAAAATTCAGGTAAAACAATATTTGAAAGTGAGGAAGCCGTATGAACTGGGAACCATGGACAGGGTGCTATAAAATCAGCGAGGGCTGTACAAATTGCTATTTTTACGGTCCTCATGCAAAACGGTATGGTCAGAATACCATACAGAAGACGGATAAATTTGACTGGCCGATTCGAAAGAACGCAAAGGGTGAATACAATATCAAAGGAAACAAGATTCTTGCGACCTGCTTTGCCACGGATTTCTTTCTGCCGGAAGCCGATGTCTGGCGTGAGGAAATCTGGGCGATGATCAAGCAGCGGACGGATATAGAATTTTTGATTCTGACAAAGCGAATTGATCGTTTTCCTGTCGCCTTGCCGGATGACTGGGGAAGCGGATATGAGCACGTGAATATAGGATGTACCGTCGAAAATCAGGAAGCAGCCGATTACAGACTGCCCTTATTTCTATCCTATCCCATGAAGCGTCGGTTTATCGCCTGTGCCCCGTTACTGGAAGCGATTGATTTAACACCATATCTCGATGGTGTTGATCATGTCACTGTAGGCGGAGAAACCGGAAGAGAGGCACGCATATGTGATTATGAGTGGGTGCTTGACCTTCACAGGCAGTGCGAGGAAGCCGGTAAAACCTTCTGGTTTAAAAATACAGGCTCTTTTTTCAGACATGACGGTATCATAGAACGAGTGAATCCATTCAAACAGACAGGAAGAGCGAAGCAATGCGGGATTGATATAACAGACGGAAGAAGATTGTTCTAATAGATGGTTTATATTTTACCATGATAAACGATTAGGATTATGCAGTCTTCTTTGACTGAGTCGGATAATTAAAACTGCGTAATTTGGACTGTCTATAATAAGATAAACAAATAAAGAAATGAGAGCAATCTCATTTTTATTTTACTAAAAAATCATTGTGAGGTAAGCCGATGTGCATAGCGGGTAAACATAGCCCCTTTCCTCATGATAAACATGGGAAAATAGTATCCATGTTCATCAGGTAAGCTGTTATATCCAGTATTCAGTCTTATAAGGAGCTTGCAAATGCTAACTCTTGTATTGACAATCCTGTTAAGTGTATTATAATGTATATGTACAATAAGTATATTTAAGTACAACGGAGGTGGCCTTGTGCAAATACTGATCAGTAATCATACCACAAAACCGATTTATGAACAGATAACCTCACAGATCAAGCATGCCATTATGAGCGGAGAATTAAAAAGCGGCGATCCGCTTCCATCCATGCGTGCATTGGCAAAGGATCTGCATATCAGCGTTATTACAACACAAAAAGCGTATGAGGATCTGCAGCGGGATGGCTTTATCGAAAGTGCTGCGGGCCGTGGAACCTTCGTATCCTCACAAAACAAAGATTTCATCCGTGAGGAACAACTGCGTCTGGCGGAAGCAAAGCTGCAGGAAGCCGCAGAAATCGGACGGATAAATGGAATATCGCTTGAAACATTAACGAAGCTGCTTACGATGTTTTATGATGAAGGATAGGGAAGGAGTATCTTTATGGATGCACTCATGCTAAAAAATGTATCAAAAGCATATGAGAATTTTCAGCTGAAGGATATCAGCTTTACACTGCCGGAAGGAACCATTATGGGACTTATCGGTGAAAACGGCGCAGGCAAATCAACCATTATCAACTGCATTATGGATTTGGTAAAGCGGGACAGCGGCGAGATTACGGTTCTTGGACAGCAAATGGATAAAGACAATCTGGCACTGCGCGAAGATATCGGAATCGTTTTCGATGTCAGTGATTTCTATGACAGCTTCAGTATTGAGCATACGGAAAAAATTTTACAGGATGTTTATAAAAACTGGGATCATGAAACCTTTCAAAGATACAAACAACAGTTTGCATTACCTGATAAAAAGCGTATGAAAGAATTCAGTCGTGGTATGAAAATGAAAACAGCGATTGCTATTGCATTATCCCACAAGCCGCGGCTTCTCATACTTGATGAGGCAACAAGCGGTCTGGATCCCGTCATGCGGGATGAAATCCTGGAAGTATTCATGGAATTTGTTCAGGATGAGCATCATTCTATCCTCATATCTTCCCATATCTCTACCGATTTGGAAAAGGTGGCTGATTACATTACATTTGTTCATAATGGAGAGCTTGTACTGTCTGCTCTTAAGGACGAATTGATTTATCAATATGGTATCATGAAATGCCGTGAAGAAGATTTTAAACAGCTAAATCCGGATGATATTATTCGCTACCGCAAACAGCCTTATGAAACAGTGGTGCTTGTCGAAGATCGCGAGGCGGCTGCACATAGCTATCCCAATTGCATTGTTGAGCGTGCAACACTGGATGATATCATGCTGCTGTATGTGAAAGGAGAACGGATATGATCGGGTTGATGCGAAAGGATTTATATTATTTAGCCTCCAGCTGGAAACCGTTGCTGCTGTCTGTCTTCATCATTGGCGGATTTTCTACATGGAAAGGCTTTGGAGCGATTCTAATCGTGATTTTGCCAACCTTTTTCGGACTAAGCATTATGGGATGCATTCAGATGGATGCGCAGAACAAATGGTATGACTATTACCGGGTTCTTCCCATTTCCTTTCGAAATGTTGTGGCAGCTCGTTATTTCGCATATCTGGCTTTTACGGGCATTGGTTTTCTGATAACCGTTGTATATGGTTATGTGATTCAATTTACAATGGGAATTACCGCTCTGGGAACCCGGTTTGCTATGTGGCAGGGATTCTCAATGGGCATTGCACTGGCATTGAGCTTTGCGGCTGTCTTTATTCCTGCCACCTATTACAACAAGGGCGAGAAAATGGAGGTATCCATGATGATGAGCGGTTTTGTATCCTTTGGAGCTGTATATCTTGCCAGCAAGCTGCTGATGCTGTTTGGTATTCAGCTGATGGATTATGCAGATATGTTTCTTCAGATTCTATTAGGTTCGTCTTTGCTGCTGTTTGCAATCTCATGGACTGCATCAAATATCATAGTTCAAAAGCGTGCCTCATAACCAGCACACTGCAAGTAATAGAGCAGGAACCGGATAAAATCCATAGCTAAAAGCAATAAGGAGAAAAGAATGAGGAACATTACAAAGGAGCAGCTGGAATCTGCGCATAAGGAAATCGTGGCGATTATCAGAAAATGTGAGAATATGGAAGGGAAATTCGCAGCAGGGACCTCGCAGTATACCTTACTGAAAAATCGGCTGTTTTCCATGCGTGTGGCAAAGCAGCTGATCGAAGAAAAGCTGACAGCACTGCAAATGAATGCTGCGATAGAAAACGCAAATATAGTTTCCCTTCAGGAATTGGCTTCCGCCATAGAGCCGGTTCGCTCCATCATCAGAAAATGCAGAAAGGCACAAAGTAAATATGAAAAGGAAACCGCCCATTATAATCGCCACGAGCCAATGATTCATGCGATGCAGATTGCAGAGCAGCTGCTTGAGGAACAGCACCAGTTGCAGCAGGAGGCAGAAGCTCGCTAAAAAGACATACACCTATTATATAACGAAGCACATAAAGCGAAAAGAGGATTCGAGGGTAGGAGTTCTAAGCAGCTATATGTGTTTTTCTGTCTTTTCATAGGAAAAAAATTCCTGATAAAATTTTGTTGACTCTCCCCCTACAGGAGCATGTAAGCTGAAGGTGAAAGGAGGAATTGCAATGAAAAGTATTGAAGTTTCGGATATAACGAAGACATATAACGGAAGAACAGTCGTAGACAGACTGAGCTTCTCCGTTGACAAAGGAGAGGTGTTCGGACTGCTGGGACATAACGGTGCCGGCAAGAGTACGACGATTGACTGTTTACTGGGTCTTACAAAGCCGGACAGCGGCAGTGCACGTATCTTAGGACAGAATGCAGCCAAACACAGAAAAACGTTGTTTGAGCATGTCGGTGTCCAGCTGCAGCATGCGGCACACGCAAACAATATTCGCGTTTGTGAGGTATGTGAGGAAACCGCGGCACTTTACCATGAGCCTGCGGACTATCATGCGCTTTTAAAGCAGTTTCAGCTGGAAGCGTTCACCAATCAAAAGGTGGAACAGCTGTCGGGAGGTGAGCGGCAAAAGCTATCCGTAGTCGTGGCACTGATTCCAAATCCACAGGTGATTTTTCTGGATGAGCTGACGACCGGACTGGATGTGGCAGCCCGTCGCGAGGTATGGCATATTCTGAAATCACTGAAGCAAAAGGGAATGACAATTTTCCTGACAACGCATTATATGGAGGAGGCTGAGAATTTATGTGATCGCCTACTTATTTTGAAACAGGGCAGAAAGCTGTGTGAGGGAAGCGTTGAAGAACTTATCGAAAACAGTCCCTATGAAAATCTGGAAGAGGCATATCTATGGTACAGTGAGGAGGAAGTGAGCATATGAAACGATTTCTGACATTTTTAAAGGTGGAAGGGAAGCTGAGTCTGCGCAGTCCGGACGGCATCATTTTCGGAATCGGTATGCCGGTCGGTGTCCTGCTTCTGATTGCAGTCGTAGCCGGTTCGCAATCCGCAGGAGGTGCTGATTATTCCTTTTTACAGAGTGCATTTGCGTCGCTGCTGACGGTCGGAATCTGTGCGACTGCCTTTATGGGACTGCCGCTGACGATCGCAGATTACCGTGACAAGAAAATCCTGAAGCACTTCTTTGCGACACCGATTCGCCCGTTTATGATTCTGTCCGTTCAGGTGGTGATTGGCATGCTGACGTCATTCTTCTCAGCAGCGTTGGTTACCATTCTGGCTGTGTTTGGATTCGGATACCGCATGGAAGGGGATCCGTTCCTTTTCATCGGTGCATTTCTGCTTGTCATGTTGTCCATGTACAGCATCGGCATGATTCTGGCAAGCTTGTGCAAGACGGTGAAAATTGCGAATGTCGTTACAACCTTCGTCTATTTTCCCATGCTGTTTTTATCGGGGGCAACCATCCCCTTCGAGCTGTTTCCGGACACTGTGCAAAAGGTATGCAATGTCCTGCCGCTGACACACGGTATCAAGCTGTTAAAGGCGGTTTCTTTAAACATGTGGAGTCAGGAGATATGGATATCTGTCGCCCTTTTGATTGTATTCGCAGTTGTCGGCTGTATCCTTTCTGTTGTATCATTTAAATGGGATTAAGAAAGGTGGAAACCACTATGAACAAAGATTTTTTCTGTCATCAGGATGAACCTGAAAAGCTGTATCGGATCGGGGTATTTTCACAAATGAACCATATAACAGTGAAAACACTACGCCATTATGATGAAATCGGTTTACTGAAGCCTGCTTATGTGGATGAGGACAGCGGGTATCGCTACTATACCTCGAATCAGCTGCTGCCGCTGCATAAGATACTGGCTCTTCGGGATATGGGATTCTCTCTGGAGGAAATACGACAGGTGTGTAATGGCGCTTCGCAGGAACAGCTGTTGAAGAAAAGAAAACAGCAGCTGCTGAAAATCATGGCGGAAACAGGCGAAAAGCTGGCGCGTGTGGAGGGCTATCTGAGTGGTGGACATCTGGATGATGAATACCGTGTCATTCTGAAATCACTGCCAGCGGTTACCATTGCGTCTATGCGGGTACATCTCGACAGCTATGCGGATCTGTTTTATAAAATGCCGGATATGGGGCTGGAAATGGAGAAGGCAGGCTGTGAATGTAAGGAGCCGGAATACTGCTTTACCATGTATTACGATGATGAGTACCGGGAGCAGGATGTGGATGCGGAAATCTGCGAGGCGGTTACTGAAATGAAAGAGGATCGCGGTGATTTGAAATTTCGTGAGCTGCCGGCTGTTGAACTTGCTGCATGCGTCATGCATAAGGGGGCGTATCGTACACTGCCGCTGGCATATCGTGCCATCGTTTCCTTTATTGAGGACAACGGCTACGAGATGATCGGACATCAAAGAGAAGCCTATATTGACGGTATCTGGAACAAGGACAGTGAGGACGACTGGCTCACAGAAATCCAGTTTCCTGTACGTAAAATTCAGCGAACCTAACGCATAGAACAGGATACAAAAAAGCATGGAATCTTTTCTAGGAATCCATGCCTTTTTGTATGGCGCTCTTTTTCAGTCAGGCTCTGCAATATCATAGCAGCCTGCACGTAAGGCAAGCAGCTTCCAGATATCCTGATATACGCTGCCTTCATCCTCCACGTCAATCATCAGCCAGCGCTGTCCATTCCCTTCTGCTGTTTCCTGAATGATTTCCTGCATTGCATCACCGAGGTGCGGCAGCAGTGCTTCCAAATACGGCGCTTCTTTCTTGCCGATGACGATCAGCAGGGTGAAATACTGCTCCCGTGCATACAGGGTACAAAGATTTCTGCCTCTTTTTTTGAACTTCATATTCCATCCGTATTCCCATGTGCATCTGCTGAATTCCATTTGCGGTTCACAGGAAAAGCTGTCCTTCATTGCCTGCAGAAATTTTTCAAACAGCTTGTTATGGATGACGGCGTAAAAATCCTCAATCTGCGGGATGTGTGTGCTGTCCTGCTGTATATCCATATAGTACCTCCTCATGCTTCATGTTTACAGTATACTAGGATTTCTTGCGTTTGTCTTGTCACAGAATGCGCAGGTTACAAGATTCGTACCGGATATGCAAGCAGGACTACATAGATGAATGTACGGTTTTATTCAGGGTATGGGCATGGTATAATGGGGGTAGAGATTTATGACGCACTATATTTCAATATATTGTAACGGGTGTTAGTAAGCTATTATGGAAATCGGCACAGAATTCCCTGTCATAGAGAGAAGGCGCTATGAGCTTTGATTATTTGTGATTCTGATGATGGCTGTAGGCTGTAAAGGAAGCGGCAATCCGGGAATCGAAAGGAGTATAGGATGAAATATTTTGGTGAAGGCTTAAGTGAACAGCATAAAAAGCTGCAGCATATGGTTCGAAAGGAGCAGGAGCTGGAGGCAGCGAAGGAGCTGTTTCTTTCCCTTCATGCGGCATTGCATGCGTCCGCGGTTTCCGAAATGCCCTGCAATGAGGTGGATGCTCTTTTACAGGATTTACAGGAATATGAGTATGCAATCATGCCGACAAGGGAAGCGGAAACAATTGCCTGGGTTATCTGGCATATCGCACGCATTGAGGATCTGACAATGAATATGCTGGTGGCAAGGCAGGAGCAGGTATGGAATCCCGATTGGAAGCAGCGATTGCAGATCAGGCTGGACGATACAGGTAATGCGTTAACGGATGATGAAATCATGGATTTCAGTAAAACGGTTTGTATTCCTGAGCTGCTGGCATATCGAAATGCAGTCGGACGCAGAAGCAGACAGCTTGTACAGGAGCTTACGATTGCGGATATGAAGCGTCACGTTTCACAGCAGGACCTCGCACGGATTCGTTTATGCGGGGGTGTAAGTGAGCATCAGGATTCCTTATGGCTTTTGGAATTCTGGGGCAAAAAGGACGTTGCCGGTATTCTTCTCATGCCGCCGACCCGTCATATGCTGCTGCATCTGAATGACTGCTGTCGCTGGAAGCTGGAAATCAGAAACAGAAAGCACCTGTATCGCAGCTGAGGAATCTGTTTCCGTATACAAGGCAAGCGGAGTGCATAGAAAAAGCGGATAGCGAAAGGATACGGTGCTTATTCGATTTCGGGTGATCAATAATAAGAGAATTCAAGCCTGTTGTATTTTTCAATGGAAATTGAATTCTCATTTTTTTGTACTCTGAAGTAGGAATGAGTCAAGGACAGCTGCTATCCGTTTGTGATAAACAAAATTCGGGTAATCAATATCCATGTTATTGAAAACATGATGCAGGTCTGCTGGTTACATGAAGAATGATGTGTGTTTCTACTTTCGTATAGGATTCAAAATGCCTTTACAGCGTGTTTTCTGTATGACAAACCGTACCGCTCAGAAGGCTGTAAAGGTTGCTGTGGGACTGCTTCTGTATGCATGAACTGGAATGAAAAAAACGGGAAGGGTCTTTGTCATGTCCCATAAAGTATTGCGGTATATACAGCTTACTCGAAGAGGACATATATTTTTTAGCGAGTGTCTGCCTGCCTTTTTCGTTACTTATGGAAGGAAAATAGTATAGAAAACCTTCCATAGTATTGTGAGGATGATATGAAGAATTGCAGAGAGCTGATGCGATCCGATTTTCCAATACAGCAGCTTTAGAAACAGCAAGCAGAGCTATAGCATCAAGTGAATTCAATTATGCTGCTTTTAAAGCCTCACTTAGCGGTGACCATAGCATAAAGGATGATTGAGCATGCGCTTTAGAACGCGTGTATAGGCGGATCAGCACTACATTCCCTGGGCTTGTCCGGATTCTGCTATCCCGATGCCGCAAGGCTGTAAAAAATGGAATAGAAAATCTGTACAGCAGGTCAGATTGTGACAGTTTTGTCACAGACATAGACAGGGTGGTATTTATTTTTTATAATACAGAAAAGGAAAGGTAGCGGATGCTTATGAAATTGCTGTTTGTTGAGGATGATCAGGCCATTGCGATGGGTCTTGTGTATACATTGAAAAAGGAAGGCTATGAGGTGGTGTGGTGCGACCATAAACGTTCGGCACTGCAGCAGCTGGATCAGCAGACGTTTGATTTGCTGCTACTGGATGTCGGTCTTCCTGATGGAAGTGGCTATGATATCTGTACGTATGCAAAAAGCCGGCAGGATGTGCCGGTGCTGTTTTTGACTGCGCTGGATGATGAGGGAAATGTAGTGATGGGGCTGGACATGGGCGGTGACGATTACATTACAAAGCCGTTTCGAATCAATGAGCTGCTCAGCCGGATGCGAAGCGTACAGCGCCGCTATCACCGTCAGGAGGAGGATATTGTTCAGATACAATATCTAAGCATCTATCCTAAACAGGGAAAGGTATACAGGGAACAGGAGGAGGTGCTGCTTACTGCACTGGAATATCGTCTGCTCATGGTGTTTATCAATCATCCTCAGCAGGTGCTCAGCCGCTCTCAGCTGCTGGAGGGAATCTGGGATGCTGCCGGTGATTTTGTCAATGATAATACACTTACCGTTTATATTAAACGTCTTCGTGAAAAGCTGGAGCGCGATCCGCAAAATCCGTCGATCATTGTGACGGTGCGGGGGCTGGGCTACCGTCTGGAGCTGCATCATGCTGCGTAATACAGAGCTGCGTATCGCAATTTGGGCCAGCCTTGCGCTCATGCTGGTTACCGCCTGTCTTTTGCAGCCGATTTCAACCGCCGCCATGCTGATTACTTTTATTACACAGGGGATGCTTCTGACAATATATCTGCTGCTCAGCCGGTACCGCTATGCACAGCTGAAAAAGCTGTCGATGTATTTACAGCAGGTATATCAGGGCGATGGAGCATTTGATATTCCCCAATACAGGGAAGGAGAGCTCAGCATACTGCACAGTGATCTCTATAAAATCACGCGCACGCTGCAGCTGCAAAAGGAGAGTCTGCAGAAGGATAAGCTGTTTCTGGCAGATTCTCTTTCCGATATTTCCCATCAGCTGAAAACACCGCTGACCTCCATGATGATTATGAGTGAGCTGCTTCAGGATGAGGAATTACCCAGAAAGCAGCACAATCAGTTTGCGGATGCTTTGCGCCAGCAGCTGAAACGCATGGAGTGGCTGGTTTCCACACTGCTGAAGCTATCCCGCATTGATGCGCAGGTTTTACAGTTTCACCCGCAGCAGCTATCGGTGTATCAGCTTTTGCAGGAAAGTCTGGAGCCTCTGCATATCATGATGGAGCTGAAGGAGCAGACCTGTACACTCGTCTGTGATGAGGGGCTGGAGGTTACACTGGATATGAAATGGAGTGTGGAGGCATTGGGAAATATACTGAAAAACTGTGTGGAGCATACGCCGCAGCAGGGCAGTATTCATATTTCTGTACAGGATAATCCGCTGCATACCTGTATTCGAATCCAGGATAGCGGAAAGGGGATCCCAACAGAGGAGCTGCCGCATATTTTTGAACGCTTTTACAGGGGAAGGAATGCCTCAATAGACAGCGCGGGAATCGGTCTTGCCATGAGTAAGGCGGTTTTTCAGCAGCAGAACGGCGATGTGGAGGCGATTGCCAGCGAACAGGGAGCCTGCTTTCTCATTCGCATTTACAAGAATGTGACAATGTTGTAAGCACACCGTCACGAGGGTGTCATACCGATGCGGTATGCTGTAGAGGAGGAGGTAGCTTATGGAAATTTTAAGAGTAGAGCATTTAACGAAACGGTACGGACAGGGGGAGGCGCAGGTGAGTGCGCTGGATGATGTGTCCTTCTGTGTGGAGCAGGGTGAATTTGTCGCCATTGTAGGGCCGAGCGGAAGCGGTAAATCCACGCTGCTGCATCTGCTGGGCGGTGTGGATCGGCCAACCGGCGGCAAGGTGTATGTGAGTGATAAGGATATGTATGCACTCGATGAAACCGCACTGGCGATTTTTCGCAGAAGACAGATTGGTCTGATCTATCAGTTTTACAATCTGATTCCGGTACTGAATGTGGAAGAAAATATCACACTTCCCCTGCTGCTGGATAATCGCAGTGTCAATACGCAGCAGTTGGACAGCATGGTAGAGGCACTGGGGCTGAAGAAGCGATTACAGCATCTGCCCAGCCAGCTCAGCGGCGGACAGCAGCAGCGCGTTTCCATCGGTCGTGCACTGATGGCATCTCCGGCCATCGTACTGGCGGATGAGCCGACCGGAAATCTGGATCGGGCCAACAGCAGGGAAATCATCGACCTGCTGAAGCGCCTGCATGACGAGCTTCACCAGACACTGATCATCATCACACATGATGAAGGCATTGCTTTGCAGGCAGATCGGATTTTAAAAATAGAGGACGGTCACATTGTGCGTGATGAGGTGATTCGCCGATGAATATCATACAGAAGGTGACATGGAAATGCATAAAGGCCGCTAAGCGCAGAACGATGGTCACCATCTTTGGTGTTATCCTGTCTGTTGCCATGATTGCGGCCGTTTCAACCATCGCACAGTCCTTTCAGGATTTGATGCTGCGCAATGCCCGTTCCAATTTCGGAGATTTTGAAATGGAATTTTATGATGTTCCTGCCAAACAGGCAGAAAAGCTGGTAAAGGACTCCCGCATAAAGGAAAGTCTGATTTCCTATCACGATACCTATGCATTCTTGAAGGATGTAAAGGATGCGCAGCGACAATATATACAGCTTCAGGTCTATGATATGGAGCACCTGCATCTGAATGCCTTGCAGCTGGTGAAGGGAACGCTCCCGCGCCAAAAGAATGAAATTCTGTTGTCGGAAAGCTTTATGGAAACAAGCGGTACCGCCTGGAAAATCGGAGACAGTATAACTCTGCCTATCGGCTATACAGTACAAAAGGATGGAAGTCGGTCATATTCCCAATGGAATTCGGATGATGCGACAGGTGAAAGCTTTCATCAAACCGGGGAGCGTACCTTTCGTATCACCGGTATTATGGACGATGGAAAGGTGCATTTCGGAAGCCAGAACTATGCCTTTTATCTGCCGTTTCAGGGAAATGAGGGGACTTTGGACAACCGGTATGTCATTTCCTTTACAATGAAGGAGCGAGCTGCATCCATTTATGAGGATGCACAGCAGCTTGCAGAGGATTACGGTCTGCAGGATGTACAGATCAATCCCAACAATACGCTGCTGATGTTTTACGGTATCAATGACGATAACGGTTTTATGACGACAATTACGCTTGCGACAGGGATGGTGGCTCTCATTATTATGATCGGCTCGATTTCTCTGATTTACAATGCGTTCGCCATTTCATTATCACAGCGAAGCCGCTATCTGGGAATGCTTGCCAGCATTGGTGCTACGCAGAAACAGAAGCGCTCCTCCGTTTTCTTTGAAGCGTTTGTGATTGGTGCCTTTGCAATTCCAATCGGTATTCTATGCGGCTATGCAGGGATCGGTATCACCTTTCTTTGCATCCAGCCGCTGATTCAGGGGATGTTTGAAACCATGGTGGAGCTGAGGCTTGTCATCACCTGGCAGAGTGTGCTGGTTTCCGTTCTGTTTTCCTTTATCGTCCTGCTGATCAGTGCCTGGCTGCCAGCACGCCGTGCTTCGCGTATCACACCGATCAATGCGCTGCGGCAGAATCAGGATGTCAGTATCCGCGTAAAGGATGTGCGTAGGACACGCTGGATCCGCAAGTGGTTCGGCTTTTCCGCTGCGCTTGGTGCAAAGAACATGAAGCGAAGCAGACACCGCTATTATGCCACATTGTTTTCACTGATTATCAGTATGGTTCTCTTTATGACGGCTTACAGCTTTTCCACCTTTATTTCACAGGCCTTTTCAATGGCACAGGGGGAAATACCGGCTGATGTAACCGGAGGAATGAATGGATACAGCCAGCCGGAAGGGGATGCGATACGAGAACAGCTGTCCCGGCTTCCCTCTGCCGAAGAGTTCCTCTATATGGAAAGTGTGATGCTGCAGGATCATTCAACAACAGCCTACAGCGATCAGCTGCAGCAGCTTTTGGATGAGCAGGGACGGCATTTTGATGAACCGCAGCAGCGCTTGTCTTTTGAGATTATCGCTTTGGATGATCAGAGCTTTGCCCGCTATGCCGGGGAGGTCAATGCTTCTATGGAAGACTTTGCAGGCAGTGATGCTCAGGCGATTCTGCTGAATAAGCTGACCTGCAAAAAAGAGAATACCTTTACCGATTACCGGCTGCTGGAGAATGCGGAAAAAGGAATGACGCTGCAGGCCGCTATGGATAAGCGCTCCTATGAAACAGCGATACATATTGCGGCAGTCAGTGAAGTGCATCCATGGTTTATGCCGGCCAATGTTGATGATATTCATACGATTTATCTGATAACGAATGAGCAGTCCATGCGGATTTTAAAAAAACAGCTGCAGCTTACGCAGGACATGCTTTCCATGAAGTTTCAGTATCGCTCCTCTCAGCCCTATGCACTGGAAAATGAGCTGACACAGCTGCAGTCTCAGCATCCGGCAGGAACGATTTTCAAAAGCAATATCCGGGCATTGAAGGATCGGCAGAATCAGCTGTCGCTGTTTCTGAATGTCTTCCTGTATGGCTTTGTGGCACTGATCCTGCTGGTCAGCGCAGCCAATATTTATAACACGATTTCCACAGGAATCGCCTTGCGCAGACGGGAATTTGCCATGCTGAAATCCATAGGAATCACACCGCGCGCCTTTCGCGCAATGATCCGTATGGAAATTATGCAATATCTGGGCAGGACCATGCTGTTTGGCATACCGCTTACGCTGCTTGTCATCTACGGTGTGTACGCAGTTCTGCAGCGTAATTTCGCCTTTGCCTTTGCATTTCCGTGGCAGGGACTGCTGTTTATCATCCTTCTGCTGGCGGCTTTGCTGTTTATGAGCATGCGCCTGGCACTGCAGGCGATGAAGCACGATAATCTGATGGAAACGATTCGACAGGAAAGCATATGATCGGATTGTATGCCGTTGGATACATCCCCCGTCAGGAATAGGGAAAGCAATCCGGTTATCGCGAATGCAGCTGTAGGTATCGGTTGGTGAATCCATAAAGCTTCCTTGTTCATGGAATTGAAAAAGGGTGAACAGAGACCTTGGAATCCTGTGTAAACCGCTATCATTCTATGGTATAATGAAAGAAAATAACGAAGGAGGAAGCTTATATGACATCCTATATTATGGCGATTGATCAGGGAACGACCAGTACCCGCGCCATTCTGTTTGATAAAGCCAGCAATATTGTTGGAGTAGCGCAAAAGGAGCTGGAAAATTATTATCCGCATCCGGGCTGGGTGGAACAAAATGCAAACGATATATGGGCAAGTACCATCGGTGTGATGTTTGAGGTGCTGGCCAAAACCGGTGTAAGGGATACCCAGGTGGCTGCCATCGGCATCACCAATCAAAGAGAGACGACAGTTGTCTGGGATAAGGAGAGCGGTCAGCCGATATATTTCGCCATCGTCTGGCAGTCCCGTCAGTCGGACACCTATTGCCAAAAGCTGAAGGAGCAGGGGCTGGAGGGGATGATTCGCGAAAAAACCGGACTGCTTCTGGATCCGTATTTCTCTGCCAGTAAGATTCGCTGGATACTGGATCATGTGGAGGGTGCTCAGGCGCGTGCGGAAAAAGGGGAGCTGCTGTTTGGAACCATGGATACCTGGCTGCTGTGGAAGCTGACCAAGGGAGCGAAGCATATGAGTGATGTATCCAATGCGTCCCGAACAATGCTGATGAATCTGAAGACGCTGCAATACGATGAGGAGCTGCTGAAGCTATGGAATATTCCCCGCTGTATGCTTCCGGAAATCCGTGATTCCAGTGAGGTGTACGGGGTTACCAGTGGTGTGTTTGATCATCCGGTTCCGGTTACGGCATTGATCGGTGACCAGCAGGCGGCCTTGTTCGGACAGACCTGCTTTGATGCGGGAAATGTAAAAAACACGTATGGAACCGGCTGTTTCCTGTTGATGAATACAAAGGAGCGCCCGATTCACTCCGCACACGGGCTCGTCAGCTGTGTTGGCTGGAGAATCCGGGGGGAGACGGATTATGTTCTGGAGGGCAGCGTCTTTGTCGCAGGAGCTGCCATACAGTGGCTTCGCGACGGTCTGAAAATTCTGCACAGCAGTGCGGAAAGCGAGCAGCGTGCCCTGCAGGTTGCGGATAGTGACGGTGTATATGTCGTACCGAGCTTTACCGGTCTGGGTGCTCCATACTGGAAGCCGCAGGTAAAGGGCGGTATGTTTGGGCTGACCAGAGGCACAACACAGGAGCATATCATACGTGCTACGCTGGAAGCTCTGGCATATCAGACCAATGATGTACTCCAGGCGATGAAGCAGGACAGCGGACTGGACATTGCACAGATGCTGGTGGACGGTGGTGCCAGCCGCAACGATTATCTGCTGCAGTTTCAAAGTGATATCACCGATACGTGCATTGTACGCTCCACCATCAGTGAAACAACTGCACTGGGAGCAGCCTACCTGTCCGGGCTTGCCATGGGCTTCTGGAAATCCAAGGAAGAAATCCGTTCCCAGTTTCAGGTATCACGGCGCTTTACACCGCAGATGGATGCACAGCAAAGAGCAGACTGTCTGCAGGGCTGGAACAAAGCGATCCATGCGATTCTTGACTTTTGATGGTTACTGGAAAATATTAACTTGTGAAAACATGAGCAAAACGGTTGACGATTCTTTATCCTATCTGTTACCATAGGATTGCCAGCATCATATCATACGATGAGGGACAATCGAAGCGCTGTTATCATACAGCCACATGGAGGAGAATATTACGATGAAAAAACTCACAGTACTACTAGCAATGACGATGTTACTAGCAGCCTGCGGCGGTAATTCCGAGCCTGAAAAAAAAGGAAACGGTGAATCCGCAAAAGACAAGAATGGAGACTACGCGACTGCTGAAATCACGGTACAGGGTGATGATGTCGTTGCCATCAATCTTGACGAAACAAAAGAGGGAAAATCCAAAAAAGAGCTTGGCGACAAATATGGAATGAAGGCCGCAAGCAAGAAAGCGAAAAAGGAATGGGATGAGCAGGTGGAATTCCTGGAGAATTACATTGAGAAAAACGGTCTGGACAAGGTCGAAATGAATGATGCAGGCTATCCTGTGAATGACGATGTTCTGGCTGGCTGCACCATCAATGTGAAAAATCTGATGGATGCGGCAAAGAACGCAAAGGACAACGCAAAATAAAATAGCCTGTGAAAGACGGAGATACCAGCTATCTTCGTTTTTTTGTGCAAATCCGGTTTTCAGCTTCCTGTCTGCAATCGGATTCATCGTATTTTTAAAGCTGTATATAGCAACGGTGTCATATAGACATGCAGATACAGCCATTAAAATGTTACAAAAGGGTACCGCCAATCTACGCCTCCTTTTATGATACACGGTTTACGGCTGCTTTATCAGCTGCTTTGGGCATGGTCTGTCTCAATGTAAGTACACGCATGACATGCATGCACGTAATCATAGAACCGATTTTCAGACAGGCGATTTTTCGCTGTTTGTGTGCCATTTCTCTTAACAGAGCTGTTCTTTTATACTATAATGTACAAATAAAAGGGAAGGAAATTATCTGTATGAAAAAAATACTTATGCTGTGCTGTATGATGGCTATGCTGCTTGGCGGCTGCAGCAGACAGCAACCGGCGCCGCAGCCAAAGCCGAAAAAGGAACATCCAGTCCGCAGCGTATCACTGAGCTTTACCGGAGATATCCTGATGGAGGACGCATTATACAACTGGATGGGAAAGGGATACATGGATGGGAAAGGGATACAGCTTTAAAAACTATTTTGACAAGGTAACCCCCTATCTGGATAGCGATCTTGTCATCGGGAATCAGGAGGTTGTGCTCGGCGGCCGTGAGCTGGGAATCACAGGCAGTGACTATACCTTTAATGCGCCTGAGGAAATCGCCAAACAGCTTCCAGAGATCGGCTTTGATGTTTTGACCTTCGCCAATAATCACAGCTATGATCGTGGCATGCAGGGAATCGTGAACACACGAAGGAATCTGGAGGACGCCGGTATCCGAACAACCGGGGCTTATGAAAATAAGGCACAGCGGGATGATATTCTCGTCGTGGAACGAAACGGGGTGCGGTTTGCGATTCTCGCTTATACCTACGACACCAATCAGCCGATTGACGCTGAAAACGGCTTTGCGGTCAATCATTTTCTCAATGAGGGGCATGTGTTTGACGACCGCTGTAAAAAGCAGCTGGCAAAGGATGTGCGGAAAGCAAAAGAGCAAGCGGATGTGGTGATTGCGGCGATGCACTGGGGAACCGAATTCACCTATGAGCTGGATGCTGCGCAGCGCGATGCAGCAGTCTTTCTCAATGAGCAGGGCGTGGATATCATCATCGGTAACCATCCGCATTGTCTGCAAAGGGTGGAGACCTTAACGAATGCACAGGGAAAGGAAACCTTTGTTATGTATTCTCTCGGTAATTTTGTGTCAGCGGCTATGGGGGTTGACCGTGCCAGCGAGCAGTTTACCAATATGTATGAAATCGGCGGTATCGTGCAATGTGATGTGGAGTTTCATACAGAAACAGGAAAAACAGAAGTGAAAAATAAAAAAATGATACCGATCGTCAATCACTTCGATGCCTCCTATGATAACTTTCAGCTGCTTCCGTTTTCTTCCTATAGCGAAGAGCTGGCGGCAGAGCATGGTCAGCGTACCGTCAGCGCTGATTTTACCTATGCATGGCTCAGGGAACAGCTGAAGCAGCTGTATGACGGTGAAATCACATGGCAGTAGTATAAACGGGTGAAATGATCGCATACTAACAGCAGCGAAAGGATGATATGCATGAAAAAGCAGGTAATGATGCTGGGCCTTTCCGTACTGCTGTGCGGCTGCGGCGGAAAGAGCGTGGAAAAGGAAGGTACGGGAACCTATACGAATGACAGCGGGGAAAAGACGACAGCCAGAGTCAAATTGAAAAATGATAAGATTGCCGAGGTCGAAATCGATGAAACCGCCAAGGGGAAGGATAAGACCAAAAAAGAGCTCGGTGAGGACTATGGTATGAAGCAGGCCAGTCCGATTAAAAAGGAATGGAATGAACAGATTGCCTTCTTTGAAAAATATGTCGAAAAGCACGGCATCGATAAAATCAAGCTCAATCAGGATGGCAAGGCAGAGAATAATGATGTGAGAAGCGCCTGTACCATCAGCGTGGACGGCTTTATAAAAGCCATTCAGGATGCAGAGAAAAATGCAAAATAGGCAACAGGATATCTGCGGGCTGTAAAATAGCCGATGCAGATATCTTTTTTTCTTTCAAATGGTGTCAGCTTCTGCATTCTTTCACGAAAAAGGTTTGCAAAGCGTTTTCTCTCGGGTATAATATAAGAATGTTGGAGGATCTATGAATAAAGCGGATAAACTATTTATTATGATCGTCGCAGTTTGTGCCTGTCTGCTGTATGTCCCTTTGATCTGGAGCGCATACCGTGATGCAGGGCGGGAAAAGGAAGTTGTTGTCAGCTATAAGGATCGTGAAATACTCAGAAAGAGCCTGTCGCTTAACGATGTGTATACTGTGAAGGGAACACTCGGCGACGTGCAGGTGGAGGTAAAGGATAAACGTGTTCGTGTGGAAAAGGAAAACAGTCCCAATCATCTTTGTTCCATTCAGGGATGGGTGAAGGATGCCAATCGCCCGATTGTGTGTCTGCCCAACAATATCGTCGTACAAATTGAAGCAGGCGATGCGCGAGATGATGATGTGGACACGGTGATACAGTGATGAGCCGCACACAGAGGATGACAACGATCACAATGCTGACGGCTGTCAGTATTCTCTTTCATATGATTGAATCCATGATTCCCGTGCCTGTACCGGTACCGGGATTCAAGCTGGGTCTGGCCAATATTGTCGGCCTGATCGCGTATTATCTGTTTGATGCCAGAGTGATGCTGTCGGTCAACATCATGCGGGTTGTACTGGCCTCTTTGTTGAGAGGGATGCTGTTTGGCACCGGCTTCTGGCTGTCGATGTGCGGCGTACTGCTGTCGACACTGGCCTGTATCCTTGCCAGAAAAACACCGATGAGTATCTATGGTGTCAGTGTTGCAGGAAGCAGCGCCCATGCGATCGGACAGGTCATTGCGGTAACGCTGATTTACCAGCAGTTCTTCATGCAGGCAATCCTGCCGGTACTGATATTGCTGGGCATCCCGACCGGACTGTTTGTGGCACATGTCGCAAAAGCGGTTCTGAAACGAATACACATAGAATGATTGCGGTTGATTGAGGAGGAAATTGGATATGGAAACATTTGTATATAGACCAAAGGGCGTATGCTCAAGAGAAATGCGTTTTGAGATGGACGGCGATATCATTCGCAATGTAACCATCGTTGGCGGCTGTGCCGGCAACCTGCTGGGCATTTCGAGAATTATAAAAGATAAAAAAATAAGTGAAGTACTGGATGCATTTCGTGGGGTTCGCTGCGGAGCGAAGCCGACATCCTGCCCGGATCAGATCGCAGAGGCGTTGAGTGAATACGCCAGAAAGCTGGGATAGGCAGGATCTCTGTGCCTGTGGCACAGGGCTGTGAAGGCATAAGGGAAATAGGCTTATTGCCTATTTTTTTCGTTTATAGAGAGGAAGGGGATTATGAAAAAAATACGATTTGTATGGAGATATGTAAGGCCGTACCGTTATCAGTTTGTACTGATTCTGCTGGATGTGGCTGTATATTCCTTGTTTATGCTGGCAGCGCCGCTGATCATTTCCTGGATGATTGACAATGTCATCAAGGGAGTGCCGTTTGACAATGCTTTTTTACAGCAGCTGGTGGATATGGCAGGCGGTATGGAGGCGTTGCAGTCTCATTTGTGGATTGGTTCCGCGCTGGTCGTGGGAAGCTATCTGATGGTAGCCTTTGCGATCAACCGCAGAAGTATGCATGCCGGTAATGTCGCGGAAACACTGGCATTGAATGTGCGCAATGATTTATATGACCATCTGCAGAAGCTGCCGTTTTCCTATCATAAAAGCAGGGACAGCGGGGATTTGATTCAGCGAAGCACCTCGGATATCGAAACGGTGCGCAGATTTCTGGCGAATCAGTTTTCCGAGATGCTGTTTGCGATTTTGAATGTCACGCTTGCATCACTCATTCTGTTCAGCCGCAGTGTGAAGCTGACACTGGTATCCATTGCACTGATTCCGCTGATTCTGATTGCCAGCTATGTATTCTTTTCCAAGGCGAAGAAGATTTTTCTGGAATGCGATCTGGCGGAAAGCTCCATGACCACCGTGCTGCAGGAAAATCTGAATGCCATGCGTGTGGTAAAGGCATTTCATCAGGAGCAGCATGAAATTGATAAATTTGAGGAGGCAAATGATGCATACCGCAAAAAATATTTCGATCTGATGCATGCTTTGGCACTGTTTTGGAGCGGTACGGATTTTCTGGGACAGATGCAGATTCTGGTCATGATTGTTTTCGGTATCGGTATGGCGCTGCAGGGAGAGCTGAGTGTCGGTACATTCTTTGTGTTTGTGATGTATGAGAGTACCATTGTATGGCCGCTGCGTCAGCTTGGAAGGATTTTGTCCGATCTTGGTAAGGTCAGCGTTTCCATCACACGAATCGAGGAGGTGCTGCAGGAGGAGGCAGAGGATCTGGAGAGCGGGCTGCGGCCGGATATCAGCGGAAATATCTGCTTCGATCATGTTAGCTTCCGTTATGAGGATGGAAGCCGGCATACGCTGCATGATCTGTCGTTTACCATTCGTGAGGGAGAACGTATTGCCATCATGGGGCCGACGGGGAGCGGAAAATCCAGTCTGGTGCATCTGCTGAGCGGCATCTATGACTATGATCGGGGCAGCATAACCATCAACGGTGTGGAGCTGCGCGATATCGCCAAATCATGGCTGCGCCGTCATGTGCAGATCGTCTTGCAGGAACCGTTTCTGTTTTCCAAGACGATTTATGAGAATATCCATCTGTCCGATCATCATGCGATGAAGGAGGATGTGGTGGAGGCTGCCCGCATGTCCTGTATTCACAATGATATCGAGGAGTTTGATCAGGGCTATGAAACAATGGTTGGAGAAAAGGGTGTTACCCTGTCCGGGGGACAGAAGCAGCGTGTGGCGATTGCACGATCCCTGCTGGCGAAAAGTCCGATCATGGTGTTTGATGATTCTCTGTCTGCACTGGATATGAAAACGGATGCAATGATACAGGAAGCCCTGCAGGATATCCGCTATTCTATGACGATGCTCATGATCACTCATCGTGTGGCTTCCGCACAGAACGCCGATCGTATTCTTGTTTTAGAGCATGGTCGTCTGGTACAGGAGGGAACGCACGAGGAGCTGATCAAACAGGATGGCTTGTATCGGCGAATTTATGAAATTCAGAAGGAGGGAGGTGAGGCATATGGCACAGCGCATCATGAAGGAGCAGGAGTTTGAGAGTGATGTATTCGACCGCGGTACATGGCAAAAGGTTTTCCAGCTGCTGTGGGAGCATAAGAAAAGTGTGATTCCGCTGATATTCTTTAACACCATTCTGGCGGTTACCGATGTCATCATGCCGCTGCTGAACCGCTACGCCCTGAATACGTATGTCGATGATCAAACAGGCGCAGATACCCTGCCGGTATTCATCCTTGTTTATGTCGGAATGATACTGGCTCAGTGTCTGCTGGTATACCTGTTTTTCCGTCTTGCCGCAAGGGTGGAGAGTGATTTTGGTAAAAATCTGCGGGAGAAGTGCTTTCGCAAGCTGCAGGAGCAGACCTTTTCCTATTTTGACCGCACCGCAAACGGCTGGCTGATGGCCAGAATCACCTCGGATACGGCGCGTCTGGCAGAAACGCTGGCATGGGCCTTTGTCGATGTGGTGTGGGGGATCTTCGTAATGCTGGGAATCAGTGTTGTCATGCTGCTTGTCAACTGGCAGATGGCATTGTGTGTACTGGTGGTTGTACCGCTGCTCTGGTTTGTCTCCCTGTATTTTCAGCGCCGCATCCTCTCTGCTCAGCGGCAGTCAAGAAAAGCCAATTCCCGTATTACCGCTTCCTTTGCGGAAGGGATCAACGGTGCCAAGACAACAAAGACATTGGGCATTGAGCAGCAGAATTACAATGAATTTCAAAAGAAAACCGATGATATGAAGCGCTACAGCATGCGGGCCTTGCGAATCAATGCCATCTTTCAGCCAATCGTTTATCTGCTGTCTGCTGTCGTTATCGCCCTGCTGCTGTATGTGGGCGGGGAGCAGGTGCTTTTGAAAACCATTCAGTTTGGAACACTGGCGATGTTTATCAACTATGCGCAGCTGTTCTTTGATCCGCTGAAGCAGATTGCCCGTGTGCTTGCGGAGATACAGATGGCGCAGGCAAGTGCGGAGCGCGTGGTTGCATTGCTGGAAGAGGAAATCGAAATCACGGATTATCCGGATGTCATCGAGCGCTATGGAACCCTGCTGAAGGAGCATACAGATGCCTACGAACCCCTTTATGGGGATGTGGTATTTGACCATGTGAATTTCTATTATTATGAAAATGAGCCCGTTCTGCGTGATTTCTGTCTGCAAGTGAAAAAAGGACAGACGGTAGCGCTGGTTGGGGAAACCGGTTCCGGGAAAAGCACCATTGTCAATCTGCTCTGTCGCTTCTATGAGCCCTGCTCGGGACGTATCCTTATGGATGGCAAGAATTTAAGAGAGCGCAGTGTGGGCTGGCTGCATTCCCATATCGGCTATGTACTGCAGACGCCGAATCTGTTCAGCGGCACCATACGGGATAATATTCGTTATGGCCGTCGAGACGCCAGTGATGAAGAGGTGGAGCAGGTTGCCCGCCTGATTCAGGCACATGATTTCATCAGCCGTATGGAAAAGGGCTATGACACTGAAGTCGGTGAGGGCGGAGATCGTCTGTCAACCGGACAGAAGCAGCTGATTTCCTTTGCAAGAGCCATGCTGTGTGATCCCGCTATCGTAATTTTGGACGAGGCGACAAGCTCCATTGATACAGAAAGTGAAAAAGCGATCCAGTATGCGATGGATCAGCTGCTGCACGGTCGTACAAGCTTTGTGGTTGCGCACCGTCTGAGTACGATTGTTTCAGCGGATATCATTGTCGTGCTGCAGCACGGGGTGATCATCGAGCAGGGAACACACGAGGAGCTGATGGCAAAGCAGGGATATTACTATGAATTGTTTACTTCTCAGTATCGCCAGGAGCGCATACAGCGCTGTATGGAATGATACCTGTATGAAACAGATGCTGATCAGATATCCTTATCTGCAGGCACAGATTACCGCAATGGATGAATCTGTGCCTGTTTTGCATACAGAAACACGGCATTGGGAGGCTATGGAAGCACGGTGGCGCTGTTATCCAGCAGGATAGAGTCTGCTTGAAAATTTATATATACAGCAGGTAAACAGTATGGTTTCTGTGGTAGAATAAATAGGAATGTAAGGAGGTATCCGATATGGAGAAAATAGCGAAATTTCATAAGGTGAGCATGCAGCGGTTTGAGAAGGACTGGGGCACTGCATTTCTCGGGACCGATGCGGCAGAAATTCAGAGAATATATGAGGCGTTAAGGCTGCCTGTGCGTGCGACAAAGGGATCAGCCGGCTATGATTTTTTTGCACCTGCGGCAGTTTCCCTGAAACCAAGGGAAACGATAAAAATACCAACCGGTATCCGTGCGGAAATTCAGGAGGGCTGGGTGCTGCAGCTGTTTCCCCGCAGCTCGCTGGGCTTTACCTATCGTCTGCAGTTTAACAACACGGTAGGAATTATTGACAGCGATTATTTTGAAAGCGACAACGAAGGGCATATCTTCATAAAAATGATGAACGATTCCACAGAGGGAAAAACCGTCCAGATTCGCAAGGGAGCCGGCTTTGCGCAGGGGATTTTTCTTCCGTTTGGCATTTGTGAGGATGATAATGTGCAAAAGCAGCGAAACGGCGGCTTTGGGAGTACGAATGAGTAGCTGCAGGACATTGAATCTGCAGCTTTTTTTTGCTTTGTGCGATATGTGTACAGCAAGTACGCATACACATTGTGAGTATAAATAAATATATATGTAAAGTTTTATGGAAACATGGTGTATCGTGTGACAGATATGTTATACTTATTAAATAAAGGCTATGAGGTGAATATGTATGCATAAAATCAAGAGAAAGGTACAGCAGAAGCAGGAAAGCCGAATCCTCCCGTTTACACCGGTTCGTACCTATTTTCTGCTTTTTTTGATGCTGTATCTGCTTCTGGTGATATGCGCGGGATCCCTGCTGACGATTCGTTCGATGAAGCAGTCGGCGCAGGCGGCACAGCAAAGTGCGGCAGCGCAGATATCGCAGCGGATTGATGAATCCCTGAAGCTTTTAAACTCACTTGCGGCACTTCCTGAATTTTATGATCCCTCTGTAAAATGGGAGGAAAAGGTGGAAAAGCTGGACAGCATCAATACACAGTTCGGCTATATGTTTATCTGCTACGTTGATGAGGATATACAGGTTTACACATTGGGGGAGGAACCGGCCAGTCTGGCTGCTCGTGAGCATATGCAGAAGCTGTATGCCACAAAGCAGCCGATTGTTACCGACAGCTTTGTTGCCGGTGCAGACGGCGTTACCCTGAACTATACGGTTGCTGTTCCGCTGCTTCAGGACGGTGTTATGACCGGAAGCCTGTTTTGCTCGATATATTTTGATGATACCGTAGAGCTATTGAAAAAGGCGGCATCCGCAAATCAAAGCGAAGCTGTTCTGATCGGTTCTAAGGGACAGATCATGTCATCGACAAATGGGTTATCCTATGGTTCCTCCTACGTGAATCAACTGCAGGATGTCCGTATGTACAGTATGACGACGGATACGCTGGAAACTAAACTGCTGGCGCGTGAATCCGGCGCTTTCTATAGTAGAAAAGACGGAAATCTGATGTATACTGCATACGGTCCTGTCAAAAATACGAATTGGGATATTCTGATAACAATCGACTTCTTTCGCCTGTTTTCAGCTATGCTGCCCCATCTGCTGCTGATTGCTGCAATCACTGCTGCAATCACTCTCTCTCTTTATCTGCTGGTGAGAGCATACAGCCGGCAGCAAAAAGCGAATATGGAAAGCATGGTAGCTGCCGTCCACAGGATGGAGCGGAAATTGTACAAGAACAGCATTCCCGAGCAAGTGGATTATGATGATTTACTGCAAATGAGCAGTACAGGGCTGCGGGACGGATTGACCGGCGTCGTAACGCGAACGGTATTCCTAAGCAGGATGCAGAAGCTGCTGGAGAGTGGAGAATACGGGAGCTGTATGACACTTTGCTTTGTTGATCTTGATGACCTGAAAACGCTGAACGATACACACGGGCATCAGGCAGGTGATAGTGCTTTAAGAAAAATCGGTTCCATTCTACGGGAATATGAAATGAAATACGAGGGCATCGTCGGGCGCTATGGCGGAGATGAATTCATTCTTGTTTTAAACGATGTAGATACCGCACAAGAGGTTCATGGCGTATTATCCGAGCTTGTTGAAAAACTGAATTTCTCAATCGCTGTCAGTCAGAAAGCTGTGGCCGTGCATTGCAGTATCGGTGCCTGTATCTGGAACAAAACAGATTCTTTGGATGTGCTGATTGCAAAGGCGGATAAGGCCCTGTATGATGTAAAGCGGCATGGCAAAAAAGCGTATTCCCTCTTTCTGAAGGGAGAGTCCTGATATGAGGCGGATGTCATTAAAAAGAAAACTCCCCGTACTTCTCTTGGTTATTCTTGTACTGGGGCTGAGTCTGCATACCGGAAAAAGCATACAGGCAGCATTGATCAGCAAACGGCGGCAGGCTGCGGAAACCGTCATTGAGCTTTTCGGCAAGCATCTGATACAGCAATTGGAAGCAGAGAATTTCGCATCCAAATTGATGTTTGCACTGGATACAAAGGAGAAAGCAAATCTGACACTGTTTGAAGAGAAGGCAGCGAAGCTTCAAAAGGACCATGCCGAAATCCGTTTTCTGTCCTACTTTGAGCAGGATACCTTACAGGCAATTTATCCGAGGGAGAAATACAAATCGGCAATCGGCATGAAATTACATGATGTATCCTATAGCTATACCCTTGCAAAGGTGATAAAGGACGGAGTTATTGCCGGACCGGAAACACTGTCTTCGACAAAGGAGGAGGTATTTCTCTTTATTGAGCCGCTGTATGAAAATAATCAGTACAAGGGAGAGATTATCGCGGCAGTGGATAGTGCGTATCTTATAAAAGCCATGAATCTGGAATATCTCCAGAAAAGAGGCTATGAGTATGAGCTGTGGAGAGTAAATGCGCTTGGTGAAAAAAAGACGGTCGTGAGGGTGTCTGATCCGAGTGTTGATTTCTCCGAGGCTGTAAAGCTGGAGGTTAGTTTACCTGCGACATGGAATCTCAGCATTCTGCCAGAGAATGGTTGGCTGCCTTATTCCGTGAAGCTTGCGATCAACGGCATATGCTTACTCAATGCTTTGCTCATCCTCGCCCTTGTATACCTCGTACTGCGTGTGCATGTGCAGAAAAAGCAATTGATAAGGGAATCCTATACTGATGCAGACAGCGGCCTGCTGACTCGTGAGGGATTCTTCTATTTTATGAAGCGTGCGAAACAAATGCAGGGGGACAAGGAGGTATCTGTACTGTATATTCAGCTGTATAATTTTTATAAGCTGCGCAAAAACTGCAGTATGGAGGAAATGCAGGCATATTTGCAAATCATACAGCAGGGTGTTCAGGAGCATCTGCCTGTGGGAAGTATTGCTGCACGTCTGAGTGAAGAGGAATTCGTCATAGCAATCTTCGAAGATACGAGGAGTGAAAAGGCAATGGAGGCAATCGAGGACTTTATACTACAGCTATTCTGGAAAAAGAAAATACAAGGGAAAAAGGTCTTTGTGGAACCGAAAAGCGCTATTGTCCGCTGTGTGGCAAAGAAAACAGATGCAGAGGAGCTTTTGAAGCTTGCTTCGATGCGATTAAATGCATTGTATGATCTGCATTCCTGAATCTGGACGGTGAGTATCGTTTTATTCATATACGAAGGGACTACAGGTATATCTGTCGGATAGCCTGTAGTTTTTTTGTATATGATCCGTTCTATTCTGCAATCCACAGTATTACTTTTATTTTAGTACTTGACAATGCAAAGTACTAAGGGTATTATAATAGTGGAGGTGATGCTGGTGAACACACAATTCAAGAAGGGTGTTCTGGAACTGATTGTGCTGCTTTGCGTATATAAAAAGGATATGTACGGATATGAGCTGGTGTCCGAGGTCAGTAAGGTTATCAATGTGAATGAGGGGACCATCTACCCGCTGTTGAAGCGTCTGACCAATGAGCACTATTTTGAAACCTACCTCAGTGAATCCACGGAGGGACCTCCGCGAAAATATTATCGCATAACCGGGAATGGAAAAACGAGGACAACGGAGCTGCTGCAGGAATGGAATGAATTCCATGAACAGGTCAGCAGATTTATAAAGGAGAGTGAAATCGATGACGAAAGATGAATTTCTGCGATTGCTGGATCGCAAGCTGGATGTGATCAATGAAAGGGAACGACGTGATATCATTGATGAGTACCGCACGCATATTGAAATGAAAATGAAAGAGGGGAAATCGGAGGAAGAGGCGATTGAGGATTTTGGAAATATCGATGAACTGGTGGATGATATTCTGGATGCCTATAAAATCAATACGGATCGTGTCAACCGCTCCTTCGATACCAAGCTGAACCGTTTTATGGATGATCTGTTCAACGGCTTTCAGCGGTTTCTGGGCTCCTTTACCTCCCTGCAGATGGATGATGTCGTACGCCTGGTGTTTGAAATCCTGGTGATACTGATTCTGTTGGCTGTTCTGCATATTCCGTTCCGTATGATTTCTTCTCTGGGAAGCAGCCTGCTGCATTCCGTGGCGGGCTTTGGAATCGGGAGTCTGCTGGCGGCGATATGGAAATTTATTATCGGTGTCGCCTATGTGGCAATCTTTGTTGTCGTGCTGGTCAACCTGTGTACAAAGCGGCTGAACCGCTATCGCAGTCATTCGAGAAACGGGGAGGGAGCCAGTGTATTTGATGATTTCAAGGAAAGCTTTGATTTTGATCAGGCAAAGAAGACGGTTCATTCCTTTACAAGCGATCGCAGCACGCGCCGCGAAACGGTATATGATGAGCGAGATGATATAAAATATCAGGAAAGAGAAACGCAGCGTGGCGAAACGGATGATGAATATGAGGATGAAAGCATGTATGAGGAACCCCGCAGAAGAGAATATCGCCGAAGCTATGAAGGTGATCACATGGAACGCGGTGTAACAAGTGTTGCGACGATTCTGATGCGGATATTCTTCTGTCTGATGATGATTCCTTTTGTCGGTATCATTGTGGCATTGTGCTGTGCCCTGGGGGCCATGATCGTGCTCAGCTTTGAAGGACTGACCCTGTTTGGCGCATACTTTATCGTAATCGGTGCATTGGTGGCAACCGGAGGCTTCCTGTCACTGCTGTACAGCGTCTTATGGAGAAGGGGGTAGGCATATGAAAAAATTTCTGATATCCCTGATTGTCGGTATTACGATGATGGCGATTGGAACGACCATGCTGGTTTTTGAAATCAAGGAATTTGAGTTTGTGGACGGAAGAAGTGCCTATTATGGCTCTGATACGGTAAAGACACAGACCTTCCGTGTAAAGGATCAGGATTTGAATATCGTGTTTGAGGATGATTATTACACCGGCTATGAGTGGAAATACGATGAGAGCATGAAGGATGAGGTTCGTATTGAATATACTTCGGACATGCAGGTGAAAACGAACGGCAATACGATGATTATTGAAGAGCGCTACAATCATGAATGGGGTGTCAATGACGGCATGGATTTCCTGAATACCTTTCTGGATGGCCTGAAGCAACGCAAGGTTTATACGATGGATTACAGAGACAATGTTGTCATTGTATCCTCCTCACAGATGCGTGATCGTGTACATGTGATTTCTGATTGATTGATGTGAAACAAAGGAAAACGCGGAATTACACCGCGTTTTTTTCATCCTTATATGTGCGTCTGATGCGGGCATGCTGCTTTTAATCGGCGGATATCACCGCTTTGCAGTGCCGCGATATTGCTTTGGATCAGCTCGATCGGCCAATCCCACCATTTCAGGGTGAGCAGCTCCGCTATGGTTTCCTCAGGAAACCGCAGGCGTAGTTCTCTGGCAGGCACACCGCCGACGATGGTATAGGACGCAACATCCCTTGTGACAAGTGCCCGTGTTCCGATAATGGCGCCGTCACCGATCGTAACACCGGCCAGTATCACTGCTTCGTATCCGATCCATACATCATTGCCAATCACGATATCCCCCCTGTTATCCCAGGCATCCCGGACATCCTTTGGCTGTTGCTGCCATTCCTCGAAAAATATGGGGAAGGGATAGGTTGACAGGGATTTCAGTGCATGATTAGCACTGTTTAATAAAAATTTTGCACCGCAGGCAATGGAACAGAATTTTCCGATGATCAGCTGATCGCAATTGACAGGGTACTTGTATAAAACGTTATGCTTTTCAAAATCACGGGGATCCAAGCTCGATGGAAGCGTCTGAAGCTGAGACCTTCGCGAGTTTCAAAGATATCTGTTTAGTTCCATTCACATGCTGAAAAGCAACGCTTTCTACCTCTGTGATTTTCTAAGCGTATTGACAATATCGTTAAACGATAATATAATGGTAACAGAGATATATCGTTAAACGATATTGGAGGTGGTGCTGTGCCGAAGAAACAGCTGGAAACATTGACAGAGCCGATGTACTATACGCTGATTGCGCTGCTTCAGGCACGCTGCGGGATGGAGATTACAGAGTTTGTTCTGAAGCTGACCAGGGGAAGAGTACACCTGGTACCGGGAACCCTGTATACCATGCTGTCGAAGTTTGAAAATGAAGATATGATTCGGGAAACGGAGTCGGATGGCAGGAAACGGTTCTATCTGATTACAGAAAAAGGAAAGGAAATGCTGATGCAGGAGTACAGGCGCTTGAAAACCATGTTGCAGGATGGGGAAGTATGGATTGAAAAGCAAAGCGATGAAAAGGAGGCGGCATCATGAAACGAAGGAAGAAACATGTATGGCTGATTGTATATCCGTTTGAATACCCGGCTTTACAGGCATATCTGAATGACATGGCGGAGAAGGGCTGGAAGCTGGTAAGCTTAAAAGGGGACCGCTCCTGCTGGCTCACATTTGAAGCGGATGCTTCACAGAAGGAGTATTACCTTGTGGACTATACAAAGGATTACTCCATGATTATACCGGATTCAGAAACAGCGGATGCCCATAAGTATCGCACCTTTGTTGAAGAATTCGGGTATACGTTTGTCGGATCAAATGGCCCGCTCATGGTGTATCGCTGCGATGATCCTAACCTTACCTTGCGTGAGGGAACACAGGAGGATCGCCGTATCATGAATGTGAGTATGCACAAGACAGCTGTATGGCTTTTCATATCATGGGCGCTGTATGTACTGCTGTTGCTGCAAAGCTATCACGGACTTCTTTGGAGCATGTACGCCGATGGTTCCCAGTTTCAGAATTTTCTTTTGATGGCCGCATTGAATATTACATGGCTGATCCATCTTCTCCCTTACTTTATATGGCTTGTGCGCAGAAGGAATATGACCTCTTCAAAAATGCTGCTTCGGCAGTCAAGAATCGTGTATGGCAGTGTAGTGCTGCTGATCTGTATGCTGATCGGCTCTTTGTTCACAGTCAATGTTCTTTATGTGATCGCATTCACTGTGATCTTTCTGGTCTTCGGCTGGCTCATTTACCGTTTTTGGAAAACCAGATATCCAATGGGATTCAAGGTGATTGGCAGTATAGCACTGCTTTGGGTAATCTTTGCGATCGGCGTGAATATCACACTTACCAGCACCTATGATTCGCTTTCGTTTCAAAAGCCGATGGAACAGACAAGGTTATCGGATTTTGTCCTGCAGCATGTGAATACCGCAGGTCTGACTCTGGACAGCTACAGCGAATCTTCCATGCTGAGCGAGCATATGTCCTTCAGTGCCTACAGCGAGAAAGAGGATGCAGCGGATAAGAATTTGTATATTGATTGGTATCGCATCCGCGATGGGTTTTTCAGGGATTGGACGAAGCGCCGTTATCAAAGTGAGGATGGAATGGAGCAGATGTGCAGGGGATATGGTGAGCCGATAAAGACACAGGGGGTCACCATGTATAAGGGAGAGTATGAGGTGTTGTTCATCCGGGGTGATACGTATGTATGTATCAATGACGATTTTTTGCTGGATGATGACGGATGGAAGCTCATACATGAATTGTTGAATCTGTGAAAATATTTTCAGAAATAAAATGAATAAAAATTGAAAAATGTGTTGAAAGTGTGGTTTCTTCGTGGTATACTGTAAGCAGATTTCATAAGAATCTGCCAATGGACTTTTTATTCAGAATCTTTGTATGAACGTGTCGAGTTCATCCTCCTTATTTATAAACTTTCCTAATTACCGTGATTCGAAATAAAAAGTACACATAAAAATCGCCAATGGCGGTTTTTTTTGTTATAATATGATACGATACTGTTTTGTGTGCTTTTTAAAGGATAGCCCACAGAACATATAAGGAAAGGTGAATCGCATGAAGGCTAAGCATATTCTGATGATGGCGGCAGTACTACTGCTGGATCAGCTGAGCAAGTGGGGCGTACAGACGTCCATGCAAATAGATGAGAGCTTTGACGTAATTCCGGGATTTTTCAGAATTACGTATCTGCACAATACAGGGGCAGCCTGGAGCATGCTGGAAGGAAAGATGGTTTTCTTTTATCTGATTTCCATTGTTTTTCTGATTGGCATGCTGTATTTTTACCGTACTACAGATCACAGGGACAGACTGACACGCATTGGTGTGGTATTGATGATGGCCGGTACACTGGGAAATTTTATTGATCGTCTTATTTTCCAGTATGTTCGTGATTTTCTGGATTTCATTATCTTCGGATATGATTTTCCGGTATTCAACGTCGCTGACATATCACTTTGTGTCGGTGTAGGGCTCATTGTTTTATCAATGGTTCTGGAAACATATGGAGGTCGTAGGATATGCGCGAAATAAAGATTATCGCCGCTGCAGAGGATGCAGGGGCTCGCATTGATAAATACATCAGTGAACAGGAGGATTTATCCCGCAGCCGGGTGCAGGTGCTGCTGGCTGAAGGAAGCATTCTGGTCAATCAGAATGCGGTGAAGGCAAATTATAAGGTGAAGGCAGACGATTGCATTACGGCCGTATTCAATGATGAAATGGAAATGGAAGCCCGTCCGGAAAAAATGGAGCTGGACGTGCGGTATGAGGATGAAGATGTGATCGTCATCAATAAGCCAAAAAATATTGTCGTGCATCCTGCTGCAGGAAATCAAAGCGGGACACTTGTCAACGGACTGCTGTTTCACTGTAAGGATCTTTCCGGAATCAATGGTACACTGCGTCCGGGAATCGTGCATCGCATTGATAAGGATACAACGGGACTGCTGATTGTCGCTAAAAATGATCTCGCCCATGCGTCATTGTCCAAACAGCTGCAAAGCAAGACAGTGAACCGTTTGTATTATGCGCTGGTACACGGTGTGATTCAGCATGATTTCGGTACCATTGACGCACCGATAGGACGGGATGTGAAGGATCGCCAGAAGATGGCGGTAACGGCAACCAACTCAAAGGATGCGCGTACACATTTCCAGGTGATCGAGCGATTTGAGAATTATACCCTGGTGGAATGTCGTCTGGAAACCGGACGAACGCATCAGATTCGTGTTCATATGCAGTATATCGGACATCCGGTAGTGGGGGATGAGAAATACAGCTATCGCAAGACCATGCAGACAAACGGACAACTCCTGCATGCGCACCAGCTTACCTTTCAGCATCCGAGAACGGGGGAAGTGATGACAGTGGAAGCAGAGCTGCCGAAGCAGTTTGCGGACATACTGGAAGAACTGCGACAGGAATCGAGGTGACTGGATGCAGATTAGTGAATATGATTTGTTTGCCTATCAGCTGCTGCATTACCTGGTCGTACAACAGCATTATCGCATTGTAAGGGTTCAGCAGCACAAGGATGATCTGTGGCTGATGAATGAAAATCATCAGGTATATCCGGTGATCCGCATTTCATCCAGCGGCAATGCCGGAACCTTTGCGGACACGGATTATGTGCGCAACGTTCACCGCATCATACTCAATCTGATGCACAGAGAGGGACCGATGCTGATTTTGAATACCAATCCGCAATCCAGTCCGGTGCACAATGCGTTTCTGACACAGATTTGCATCACTCCTTCAGCCCTCAGTGAACCGCAGCTGACCAGCGTCTTTCATGGCATTGACCGTGTCGTGCATCGCGTGGCAGATCCGGATAAGGAAAGCAGTACACTCATGGCTCAGGTGGAAGAGGCAGAGCTGAAGCAGCAGCAGGATTTCATAAAAAAAGCGCGTAAGAAAAGTATTCCACGCTGCACAATTGCTATTATGGCGATTTGTACGATATTTCTCGTACTGGAATATCTACTGGCCTATCTGGACGGTAATATGGAAAGTGCCATCGTGGCTGTCGGCGGTTACTATAAGATGAGTATTGTTGCGGCGCATGAATACTGGCGTATTCTCAGCGGCGGCTTTGTACATAACGGTGTTGTTCATTTCGTCATCAGCCTGTATGCCCTGTATGCGACCGGAAAGCTGTGTGAACAGCGTTTGGGAAGAGGCTGGTATATGGCGGTTTTTCTTTCCTCTGTGATTTTGGGGAATGCCGCACAGCTGATTGCGGCACCCAACGGGATTGCGACTGGTATGAGCGCCGGGATCTTTGGTGTGGCGGCAGCCTTTCTCACCAGTCAGCTGCTGTCGCATACACTGCGACATCCACTACTGCGTATTCCGCTGTATAACTGTATGGCAATTCTGGCCGTACTCGCACTGGTGCCCTCGGTGTCCTTTATCGCCTGTATTGCGGGGATTCTGTGCGGAATTCTGTACGGCTTATGGATGCATGGCAGACAGAGTGAATCCGGTATGAAGCAGCATGCCTGTCTGGCGCTTGTTCTGTATGCGGCAAGTCTGTTTGCCTATGGTGCTGCTGTGGATACGGTTGCACCGCTGGATCGGCATTTGGATGAAGCCATAATCCGTGTTTACCGTCATACACCGCTCAATGCCTATGCAGAATATCTGCAGGAGCATTTTCATCAGCAGTATGAAAAAACAGGAGGTATTTAATGAAACGGGAAGATGTACTAACTTGGGATGAATATTTCATGGGACTGGCGCACCTGAGTGCCAAACGGAGCAAGGATCCTTCCACACAGGTGGGGGCTGTCATTGTCAGCAGTGAGCATCGTGTTGTCAGTATCGGCTATAACGGATTTCCAAACGGCTGCAGCGATGATGAGTTTCCATGGGATCGGGAAGGGGATTTTGGTAACACCAAATATCCCTATGTCGTGCATGCGGAGCTGAATGCGATTTTAAACAGCAAGCATGATTTAAAAGGATGCAGTATTTATGTGTCGCTGTTTCCATGCAATGAGTGCGCAAAGGCGATCATACAGAGCGGAATCAGCCGTATTGTGTATGAGTCCGATAAGTATGCACATACAGAAGGGACGATTGCCAGCAAGCGGATGCTGCGCAGTGCGGGGGTAGAGCTTGTACAGCTTCCCTATGCCATTGATTTGCAGGTATCCAGAAAAATCAATCCGACAATACGATAAGAAGGTTCAGGCAATCATAGGACCAGCATTCCTTGTGTGAATACCAATTGTTCGCTGTGCATTTATGCGATTGTTATGTATGCTCGTACTTATAGAATCCTTCAGTATGAAGAAAAGCTATTTCACGATAAAAGTTTAAGTGAAATAGCTTTTTTGTTATATGCTGGTATTCATATGATATCAGAATTTATGATTGCTGCATTTTCGCAAATGCAAATACACCGTGTTTTTTGAAATGTTCAAAAGCTTAGCGATAACTGTAACAGCGTCCTTGATTTGGAAAATTCCTTTATTATACAGGTCATAAATAATTTCTTTGTTTTTATTTGACGAGCTTATAGCAGGGTCATTGTATATCCTCTCTTTTACGGTATTTAATGTTGATGTAATCATATCATCTACATTACTGGCAAAGGTTTCTGTTGCGGAATCATTTTCTGCTGTGAGGGTTTCTTTTTGTACGAACGTATGAATGAAATCATAAAAACTGATATTCATATAAAAATTCATACACAATAAACCGATAATGCGGTCATTTTCTCCTTTGATGGCAATCGTTGTGCTTTTCAGAGGTTCTCCCTTTGCATTGACCGAATAATAGGTTTCCTGTTTCGAGCTGTTCTCACTGAATTTGATGAGAAAGTCTAATGCCTTATCTGTAATCGGGGCACCGACCTTTCTGCCGGTATGCTCACCATGGTTGATATAAATGACGGAGTGCTGAAAGTCCTCCAGACTATGAAGCACGATTTCATAGGCCTCTCCCAAATAGTTGCCCAGACCTTCAACCATTGAGCGGTAGCTTTGCAGAATCATCTTATCAATCAGGGTTAATTGAACTTCTTGTGGTTTCATGGTATCCTCCACTCCCTTCGCTGTCTATTATAGCGTACTAATTTCATTTATTCAAAACAATTTCAAAAAAATTCATTAAGTAAACTAAATGAATGCGATAATTGCTTAATACTGCTAAAGTTTTGTAATCTTAAAATATAATTCATCTAATAAATGATAATTATTTTATTGACTAAAATAAAATAATGTATTATAGTATAGGAGTAAAAAATATTTCATTAGAAAGGAGAAAGGAATGAACAAAATTATTGATGCCGATAGCGCACCTGCTGCAATCGGCCCCTATTCACAGGCAGTCACGAATGGCAATTTGTTGTTTGTATCCGGACAGCTTCCGATAGAACCCGGGCAGGGGGTGATCGTGAGCGGGGATATTGCTGAACAGGCAAGACAATCACTTGAAAATGTGAAGGCGATTTTGGAAAAGGCCGGCTATGAAATAGGGGATGTTGTAAAGACGACATGCTACTTGACAGAAATGGAGAATTTTGCTGTGGTAAATGAAATTTATGCTGAGTATTTTGTAGGAAATTATCCGGCAAGATCCTGTGTATCCGTGAAGGAGCTTCCGAAACAGGCATTGTTTGAATTAGAAGTTATTGCGTGTAAATAACAAGGAGAGAACTTATGAAAATTTTGTTAATGTGCGGAGCAGGTGCGTCCAGTGGTTTTATGGCGCAGGCAATGCGAAAAGCCGCAAAAGAACAGGGAATTGAAAATTTTGAAATAATTGCACGAAGTGAAGCAGAAATGATGAACAATTTACAGGGGACAGATCTTGTCATGTTTGGTCCTCATCTAGCGTTTAAAAGGGAAGCGCTTGAAAATGATTTAAAAAAGTTTAATACTCCGTTTGTCTTTATTGACAAGGATGCGTATGGAAGTATTGATGGGGCTGCCACGCTGAAGCAGGCATTGGATGCTTTGCGGGAAGTAAAAAAGCCTGTAGAAGAAATCTCTGTAAAAGAGGAAAAAACAACGCAGAGCAGTGAGGCTTCGGAGGAACCGGCGAAGGGCTTTATGGGATGGATTACCAAATCACTGGCTCCTAAACTGGATAAGCTTACACAGAATATTTATATATCCGCAATACAACAATCCATCATGAGTATTCTGCCGATGATTATGATCGGTTCAGTATCCTCAATCGTCGGTGTATTCCGTAACTTTGAGGTGATGAGCTGGATTCCGGATATCTCCATGCTGAATACATATTCCTTTGGTTTAATTGCCATATTCCTGGCTATTCTGGTACCGATGAAGGTACTGGAAAAAAGAGGGAATGAGAAATTGAAAATTTCTGCGATGCTGACCAGTCTTGCTCTCTTCTTTATCATCACACTTCCGGTCATAGATGGAGAAGCCGGTACGATGAATTTCATCATGGATAAAATTGGAACAGGTGGTATGCTGACAGCAGTTGTGACATCCGTTTTTACAGCATTGATTTTTAATTTTGCCTCCAGGCACTCTATGTTTAAGGAGGATACGGTTATGCCGGATATGGTTGTGGCATGGATGGATGCACTTGTTCCTGTAACAATCACACTGGCCATCGGTTTATTTATTATGAGCACCGGATTTGATTTACCACTGTTTATCCGTGGCTTGTTTGCACCGATTTCTTCCTTTGGACAGACCTGGCTTGGTCTTGTTATGATTTGTTTCTTCACCTGCTTCCTGTATTCTTTTGGCTTTACCTGGATTCTGTTCCCCATCGCATGGGCAATCTGGATGGAGGGTATGGATGCCAATATGGCTGCGGTTGCGGCAGGACAGGCGGCGTCAAGTATTAACCTTATGGAAACGGTAATGGGAATCACCTATATCGGTGGACAGGGGTGTACGTTCGCATTGGTTCTGATGTGTATGCGTTCAAAAGTAAAAAAACTGAAATCCATCGGGCGCGTTTGTATCTTCCCTGCAATCTTCAATATCAATGAGCCAATTGTGTTTGGTGCTCCTGTTGTATGGAATCCGATCCTTATGATTCCACTGTGCCTTAATTCAATTATTATTCCAAGTCTTATGTATCTTGTTATGCGCATCGGCCTTGTACCTATTCCGAGTGCACCTATGCAGATGTGGTATCTTCCAAATATCGTACAAGGCTATCTGACAACGAACAGTATGTCTGGGGTTATTCTGGTAATTGCATTGTTTGCTGTATCCTGGCTGATTTGGATGCCATTCTTTAGGGTATTTGAAAAACAGCAGTACAAAGAAGAGCTGGAAAACAGAAAGGAAAGGGAGATCATATGAAATTAGAAAATGCGCAGGCGGCAATGCAGATCATCCTGCATGCCGGCGATGCCCGCTTAAAAACAGCAGAGGCATTAAAATCTTTAAAAACCTTTGATATAGAACGTGCAAAGCAGCAGCTTTTGGATGCAAATGAAGATATTGTGGCTGCGCACCAATCACAGACAGCCTCTCTGCAGGCGGAATCAAATGGAGAAGAAATTGAGTATTCGATTCTATTCACACATGCACAGGATACGTGTATGACCGTATGCAGTGAAATCAACATCGCACAGCAGCTCGTGGATATCTGCGAAGCAATTGATGAGCGGTTTAAGAAATTGGAAAAATAGAACCGGAATTTTTGGCAGAGTTTTCTGCCAAAAATTTTAGGATTGGAGGAACGATATGAATTACTTTGATAACAGCAACATTAAGCTCGATATATTAAAAAAGAAAGCATACAATCTGCGCTGGGCGGAGGTAGCGGATGGAACTATCCCACTCACTGCTGCCGATATGGATTACCCATGTGCTCCGGCGATTAAACAGGCATTGCTTGCGTACGTGGAGGAAGGCTATTTCTCCTATACACCGAAACTGGGCCTGCCTGCGTTTAATCAGGCATTTTCAAATTATGTGAAGGAAACAAAGGGGGAGGAAATCAAAGCGGAGCAGGTACTGGCGGTAGACAGTGCAGCAAGAGCGATGTTCATCGTGGCGAAGGCTTTTTTGAAGCCTGGAGATGAAATGATTGTCTTTGATCCCTGCGATTTCCTTTTCCGGGAATCCTGTTTAGCGGCTGGAGCAACTCCAATCAGCTACGCAGCAAAGCTTGATACGGAGAATAGGAAAATGGATCTTTCAAGACTGGAGGAGTGCATAAGCGAGAGAACCAAAATGATTGGATTGTGTAATCCGCATAACCCATACGGTCTTGTCTATACGAAGGAGGAGCTGGAGGCAATCATGCGATTGTGTGAGAAACATGATCTACTGATTATGAACGATGAAATATGGTCGGATATCCTGTATCCCGATGCACAGTTCAACAGCATTTATTGTTTAGGCGAGGAGCGCTGTAAACGCGTATTGTCTGTATTTGGGTTCTCTAAGAGCTTTGGTCTTGCCGGATTGAGAATTGGTTGCGTTTATGCGAACGATGATGAAAAATTCCAGAAGCTGGTTGATGCTTCCGATGTGCTGTCTACTGCGGGTGGTGCTACCTCACTATCGCAGGTTGCCGCGATTGCGGCTATGGAAGAAACGCAAGAATGGCGTGCGGCATTTTTAAAGCATATCACGAAAAACCGGGATTATGCAGTGGCGTTTATCAATGAACATATTCCGGGCTTACATGCCTACAGACCACAGGCGACATTCCTGCTGTATGTAGATATTCAGGAGCTGCATATTACAGGAGCTGAATTTGTCGAATTTCTGAAAGAGGAAGTGCAGCTGGCGATTGTGCCGGGAGGACACCAATACTTCGGTGATGAGTCGGAGGGGCATGTTCGTATTTGTCTTGCCACCAGTATGGAAATTCTCAGCGAAGGTCTGAATCGATTATAAAAGGGTGTTGAAATGCTAATAGAAAGGAGAACACAGCATGCATAAGATACAGTTTCCGGAAAATTTTTTGTGGGGAGGGGCAACTTCCGCCTATCAGTGTGAGGGAGCCTGGAAAGAGGATGGAAAAGGCTTTGCGGTCACTGATTTGCTGACAGCGGGAAGTCGAGAAATCCCAAGAGAATTTACACCGGTTGAAAAGGATTGTTATTATCCGGCAGCGACAGCTATTGATCATTATCATCATTACAAGGAAGATATCGCGTTGTTTGCGGAAATGGGATTTAAGGTATACCGCATGTCGATTTCCTGGGTAAGAATCTTTCCCAACGGTGATGATGAGGTGCCGAATCCTGCTGGTCTTGCATTCTATCATAAAATATTTCAGGAGTGCAAAGAATATGATATCGAGCCGCTGGTTACCATTTCCCATCACGATGTACCGCTGGCACTGGCATTGAAACAGGATGGATGGCTAAGCAGAAAGACGATTCCTGCCTTTGTCACGTACTGTAAAACGATTTTCAAAGAGTATCAGGATGAAGTGAAGTATTGGATCACGTTTAATGAAATCAATATGATGACGAATTATTTTGGCGATATATATACCGGTGGGATTCTTTCTAACGGAACCCGATATTTAGATATCGCACATGCGAGTGAGGAGTCTTTGTCTGCAGATAAAATGACGAAACGCTTTACAGCTCTGCATCATCAGTTTATCGCCAGTGCGCTGGCTGTACAGGCAGGTCATGACATCAATCCGGACTTTCAAATCGGTTCCATGGTTGCGGGGGATGCGCATTATCCATATTCCTGTAATCCCGTGAATGTCATTGAAGCACAGCAAAGCATGAACCGCCTCTGGTATTGTGGGGACGTGATGGTACGCGGAGAATATTCCTATGCCAGCAGACATTATCTGAAAGGCAAGGGTGTCGATATTGAAGCACTTGGAATCACCGAGGAGGACAAGTGTATTTTGAAAAAAGGGACGATCGATTTTCTGGCATTCAGCTACTATACATCCGGCTGTCATGCAGTGGATGAGCATCATGAAACAACTGCAGGTAATTTCTCTTTGGGGGTCGCCAATCCGTATCTGAAAAAATCTGACTGGGGCTGGGTGTTTGATCCGCAGGGGCTTCGCTGGATGCTGAATGAGTTGTATGGAAGATATCATATTCCGGTGTTTATCGCTGAAAACGGCTTAGGCGCAATTGATGAGGTAAGTGAGGATGGAAAGGTTCATGATCCTTATCGTATCCAGTATCTGAATGAACATGTGTCCGCAATGCGGGATGCTTTGGAGGATGGTGTTGATTTGCTTGGGTATACGTGGTGGGGACCCATTGATCTGGTTAGTGCATCTACCGGTGAAATGAAAAAGCGCTATGGGTTTATTTATGTAGATATGGATGATCAGGGGAAGGGAAGCCTGAAAAGAATCAGAAAGGATTCCTTCTATCATTATCAGAAAATCATTCAGACAAACGGTAGCTGCATTGAGTAATGCATCTGTAGGGGAGAGGGATATGCAGAAAATTGTTTTTACAACGGTTGAAACGCATACATTGGGAGAACCTCCCCGCATTATCACTTCTGGCTTTCCAGATATACCGGGCATTACAATGATGGAGAAAAAGGAGATCCTTGAACAACGGTATGACCATCTGCGCCGTGCCTTGATGTGTGAGCCAAGGGGACATAAGGATATGGTTGGGGCGCTTATTCTACCTGCAGAGCAGACAGCATCTGCATTCGGTGTTGTTTTTATGGATGCGAAGAGATGGGTGAATATGTGCGGGCATGCGTCCATCGGTTGTGCTATGTATGCGGTGGAGGCAGGGCTTGTACCTGTGTGCGAACCGTATACAGAGGTTGTGATGGATACGCCATCAGGAACTATATGCGCAAGTGTAAGGGTGGAGAATAAAAAAGCGCAGGAGGTTACCTTGCATAATGTTTCTTCATTTCTGTTTGCTGATGAGGTAAAGGTAAGGGTAGATGGCAAGGAATATAGGGTTGCGATTTCTTTTGGCGGTACGTTCTTTGCTTTGTTTGATGCTGCACAGCTTTCATTGCAGCTGGATGCAAAGGATATTGAGTTTCTGATACCCTTTACAAGGAAACTGCTGGCTCAGCTGAATAAGCAATATGAGATAAAGCATCCCTCACTTGCAATCACACGCGTTGTAAATGCTGAATATTATGTAGCTACTGGAGAAAAGAAACAGAAGAATATCGTTATTGCCGAGGAAGGTCAGGTCGATCGCTCACCATGTGGGACAGGAACAAGTGCAAAGCTGGCATATTTGCATGCGAAAGGAAACTTATCTGCAAACGAAATTTTTGTGAATGAAAGCTTTACCGGAGCAAAATTTTATGGACGGTATGAAGCGGAGGATGTTATCGGACACTATCGTGGTATTCAACCGATGATTACAGGCAGTGCCTATATCACGGGGAAGGCAGTATATGTGATCGATGAGAATGACCCTTTGACCTATGGCTTTACGATTTGAGTCTGCTTTTGCATCATGATTTATAAAAAGATACAGAGGGCCTTCGAGTTTTGCTGGCCTTCTGCCCTTTTGTTGATTCTGTTTTTCTATTTCATTTGTGCTTTGGCTGATGAAGGCATACGAAAACCCGTTTTCTGTTCATGCAGGAAACGGGTTTGTTTTAGCCTAAGGCTTTTTTTGTGTTTGCAAAATGCAGCTTGGCAACCTGGAGCAGTGCCTCTTTTCCGTGCATTGCCACAAACTCACGAATATTCTGATCCACCTTGCTGCCGGCACCCTTCAGAAAGGTGAAGTCGTACTGCTCACACATCGCATCGAAGGCCTTCAAAAACGCATACCGGGCAATGATTGATCCGGCTGCAACCGACAGATACTTATTTTCCGCCTTGGTTTCAAAATGAATATCATAGACGACCTCACGCTCATGTTTCAGATAGCGGTAATAGGAAGTCTTCTGCACGAACTGGTCAATGATGCAGAATCGCGGCAGTGATCCCATCTTTTTACGCAGATGTACGTAGGCCTGGTTATGCATACGGGATTTAATAGCAACCATATTATTTTCACCGTGAATTCGATTATAGGTGGCATTGTCCAAAATCAAAAGACTGTGAGGCAGTCGTTCCATCAGCTTGGGAGCCATGCGCCGTATGGCGGTATCATCAATGGCCTTGGAGTCTTGTATCCCAAGACTGCGTAAAAACTCCACATCCTCATGACGGACACAGGTTGCACAAACGGTCACGGGACCGAAATAATCACCGGTCCCCACCTCATCGCTGCCGGCCTGCGGATAGATTGCTTTCGGCTGTCCCTGTGTTTTTTTTGCTGTTGTCCCGCTCTGCGTTTTCTGTATGGCAGACGGGGCAATCAGCGCTGCACATTCCTCGGCGCCGTTTCCCTGAAATACGAGCTTGCCGGACTCATAAGCGGTAATGACACAATCACTCGTCTTGATCTGATAAATCGCATAGGGCGGTGTCTTACGGATTTCCGCAGTTTTCAACCGCTGCTTCAGCGCCATCATGCTGGATCGATCTGTCTGTATGGTACATGTTCCCATGGTATTCCTCCTCATAACTTTTCCATTTTAGCATAAAATGAGACAACAGGATACAGAAATCGGGTGTTCCCATTCATTTTTTTATGCGTTCATGGTAAAATAATGAGACGGACAAAAGAAAGTAGGTGATGCCTGTGTCCCTGATTATGCTAGTAAATATGGTCATCCTGTGTGTGCTTTGTGCACTCGTATTCGGCGGATACCGCGACGGCTTCCTTTTAAAGCTGCTGAGCATACTGTCTTTCTTTGTATGCGGCTTTCTGGCATGGTGGGCATCCTCCTATGTCAGCGGCTTTATTCACCTGTATCCCAAGCATGCGCTCCCATTGCAGGATACACCGCTGGAGGCTGTCCTGTATGACAACCTGAATCGCCTGCTCATTTTCGTGATTCTCTTTGTCCTGCTGCAGCTGGCGGTGCTGGTTATAAAGCCGTTTACAAAGGCGGCCAATCATGTACCGGTCGTATCCGGTATCAACCGGCTTCTGGGAGCTGCGCTGGGGGCACTGCAGGCCGTGCTGCTGATGGTGCTGGCTGCCATGGTCTGCCGTCTGCCATTCTGGAAAACCGGGAATGAGATTGCATCCGCATCTCTTTTGCGATACAGCGATGGGATGATGGATGCCCTGACCTTTTATGCCAGGGAACCGCTGCAGGAGTTATCCAGACTGACATCGGCATTGGATGAAAAACAAACGCTCAGTACAGCAGAAAAGGAGAATATCCGCAGCTGGCTGCTGGAGCAGAATATGAAGAAAGAAGACGTGGACACGCTGCTGTCTGCGCTGCAATAGAGGTAAGAATATGAAAGATATGTATGAGCCGTTGGAGCTGCATGAGGTAAAGGAGCAGGTTGCGAAACACGCGTCCTTTTCCCTGGGAAAACAGCTGATTCGACAAATGATGCCGCGCTTTGATGCCCTTTGGGTCAGGCGTGAGCTGGCAAGAGTAAAAGAGGCCTATGCCCTCGTCGTGCGATTTGGGAACATGCCGTTTGGCGGTATCCATGATACGCGTGACAGCATAGAGGCAGCCATGAAGGACATGACACTGACACCGCATGAGCTGCGCGGAATTGCGGATAGTACACGCGGTGTGGAGCAGGTTCGCAAATATATGAAAGCAAGTGATCTGGAAACACCACTGATCAAGGAGCTGTGTGATTCCTTTGCGGAGCATCAGCAGCTGGCTTCCTCGATCGATCGCTGCATTTCCTTAAATGCGGAGGTTCTGGATTCCGCAAGTCCGGCATTGAAAAGCATCCGGAAATCCATTTTGTCCTGCAATGCGGATATCAGCAGCGAGGTACAGCGGTTTCTCTCACGCAATGCAAGCAAGCTGATGGATACGATCACGACGATGCGCAACAACCGTACCTGCGTGCTTGTGAAAATCAGTGAGAAAAACAGTGTGGACGGCTTTGTTCACGGAGAGAGTGCTTCCGGTCAGACGGCCTATGTTGAGCCACGCAGTCTGCTGGTGCTCAATAACCGTCTGCAAACGCTGAAAAGTCAGGAGCAGGAGGAAATCACACGCATCCTGTTTGAATTAAGTCAGCAGGTCAAGGCGGTTGGTCATGAGCTGCTGTCCAATCTGGAAACCTTCGCTCTGCTGGACAGTATTTTTGCCCGCGGGCTATGGACGAAGGAAATGGACGGCTGCATTGCCGAACTGAATACAAAGGATGACCATCTGTATCTGAAGACAGCCAGACATCCGCTGATCGATCCGCAGAAGGTTGTCGCAAATACATACGAAATCCGCTCACCGCATCACAGCCTTCTGATTACCGGAAGCAATACCGGAGGAAAGACGGTGACACTGAAAACCATCGGTCTGTTTGTCGCCCTGACGATGAGCGGTCTGCCGCTGAGTGCGGAGCAGGCCGTCGTACCGCTGTTTGACGCCCTGTATGTGGATATCGGTGACGATCAGTCCATTCAGGAATCCCTGTCCACCTTTTCATCCCATATATCCAAAATGGCGGATATTTGTGATCATGCGACAGCACGCTCTCTCGTCCTTCTGGATGAGCTTGGAAGCGGGACGGACCCGAAGGAGGGGGAACCGCTGGCGGTTGCTGTACTGGATCATCTGCGTTCCATCGGTGCCATGGTGATTGCCACAACCCATTACTCCGCATTGAAAACCTATGGTGCGGATAATGAGGACATTCTGTTGTCCAGTGTGGAATTCGATATGGAAAAAATGCTGCCGACCTACCGGTATATCGAGGGAATCAGCGGACAGTCCAATGCATTTGAAATCGCCCGCCGCTATGGCTTGAAGGAAAGCATCATTCGATTTGCGAGGGAACGCAAGGAAGCGGACCGCAGCAAGGCGGACATCGCGATGGAAAAGCTGGAACAATCCCTGATGGAAAATTACGAGCTGAAGGAAAAGCTGGCTGCCAGACTAAAGGATGTCAGGCAGCTGCAGGCAGATCTGGAGCAGGAGAAAAAACAGCTGGCGCAGCGGCGGGAGGAAATTCTGGAAACGGTCAGAGAGGATGCCAGAAGACAGCTGGAGTCCTCTCTGGAGGAAGCACAGGATATCATTGATGAGCTGAAGCATATGCACAGTGAAGCCAAGCCGCATGAAATCAGTGACCGCAAGGCCAGATTAAAGCAGCTGTCTTCGATGGACGATGCGGAAACAGACGATACACCGCAAATGCTGCCTTCCTATCAGGTGGGGGATTATGTAAAAATCAGCAAGCTGAGCTATTATGGAGAGATTATTTCCATGAACAAGGATAAGGTCTGCGTACTGGCAAACGGTATGAAAATGAATACAACGCTGCAGGAAATCGAACCGGCTGTGAAGCAGGTGCAGAAAACAAAGAAAAAGGGATACGCCAAAGCAGGCGTGCGCTCCTTTTCCATGGAATGCAACGTCATCGGTATGCGGGTGGCGGAAGCCCTGCCGATCATTGATAAATATCTGGATAATGCAATGCTTGCAAAAGCGAACAATGTCCGCATCATTCACGGTATGGGAACCGGAGCCCTGCGCAAGGGGGTACATGACTTTCTGAAGCGCAATCCGCGTGTGGAGAGCTTTCGCATGGGAGGTCAGGGCGAAGGCGGTCTGGGAGCGACTGTTGTTGTTTTAAAGCAGAAGGGAAGCGGTAAATAATGGCAAATATGGCCAAAATCGAGGATAAGCTGAAAATTCTTCCTGCTATGCCTGGCTGCTATTTAATGAAAAACAAGGACGGAGATATTATCTATGTCGGAAAAGCAAAAAAGCTGAAGCAGCGCGTACGGCAGTATTTTGTCGGTGCTCACGATTTTAAAACCACCCGCCTTGTCAGTAATATCGACGATTTTGAATATATTGTAACATCCAGTGAAAAAGAGGCGCTGCTGCTGGAAATCAATCTGATCAAAAAGCATACACCTCCATACAACATCATGTTTATGGATGATAAATCCTATCCGTATCTGAAGCTCACAAAGGAAAATGCTCCGGTATTAAAGGTGGTGCGCAATACGAAGGACCGTAAGGCCTATTACTTCGGACCGTTTCCGGATTCCGGGGCAGCCTGGGAAACGGCAAAGCTGCTGAATCGTATCTATCCGCTGAGAAAGTGCAGGCGGATGCCGAAAAAGGAATGTCTGTACTATCACATGGGACAGTGTCTGGCTCCCTGCATCAGGGACATTGATGAGCGTGTGTATGCGGATATGGTCAGCGGCATTCAGAAATTCATGCGGGGGGATGTCCGGGAGATGCTGGATACCCTGCATCGGGAAATGGAGCAGGCTAGTGAGGAGCTGCTGTTTGAAAAGGCACAGGAGAAGCTGAGCCTGATTCATGCGATTGAGCATGTGACGGCAAAGCAGCAGATCGACTTTAAGGACCGCAAGGACCGGGATGTATTTGGCTATTATGTCGACAAGGGCTATATATCCATTCAGGGCTTTTTCCTGCGTGGAGGAAAGCTGCTGGAGCGTACGCTTTCCATTGAGCCGCTGTATGAGAATGAAGCGGATGCCTTTGTATCATTTATTCTGCAGTATTATGCGAATAATCCGCTGCCGCAGGAAATTCTAATACCAAAGGAATATGATATTACGCATCTGGAGGAAATTCTGGACACGAAGATATTGCAGCCGCTTCGCGGAGACAAGCTGAAGCTGGTGGATATGGTGCTTGCGAATGCCAAAAATGCGCATGAACAGAAGTTCGAGCTGGTAGAGCGCAAGGAAAGCCGGCGCTATGAGGGAATGGAACAGCTCTGCAATCTGCTGCAGAAGGAGATTCATCGCATCGAGCTGTTTGATAACTCGCATATCTCCGGTACGCACAATGTCAGCGGCATGGTGGTATATCGGGACGGTGAGCCAAGCAAGAAGGACTATCGTACCTTTCGTCTGGGCGAATACATAAGTGACCTTGACTCTATGAAGGAGGTCATCTATCGGCGGTACTTCCGGCTGTTGAAGGAAGGTGCACGCTTTCCCGATCTGCTGATTGTCGATGGAGGTCATCTCCAGATCGAGGCGGCCAGAGAAATTATCGAGGCACTGGATATTCCCTTAACGATCTGCGGACTGGTGAAGGATGACAATCACAGGACGAGCAATCTGATGGATGTGAATGGGAATATTCTGCCGGTAAAACGCGACAGCTCTCTGTTTTTCCTGCTGACCCAGATGCAGGACGAGGTACACCGTTTCGCCATTTCCTATCATCGCAAGCTCAGAGGAAAAGCCATGACGAAGTCCATTCTGGATGAGGTGGAAGGGATTGGTGAAGTCCGGAAAAAGGAAATCTGGAAGCATTTTAAATCCCTGAAACGCCTGAAAGAGGCCACGATTGAGGAAATACGTCAGGTGGTTCCCGAGAAAGTAGCACAAAATATCTACAATATCCTGCATAATACAGACCAAAAATCGGAAGATGCATAAGATAAAGGTAGGTAGGAACGTTAGGGGGTAAGTGCTACGCAAAAAATACTGACGCAACGTGAAAAAGAGGTTTTTGAATTACTGATTGCCAATTACAGCACCAAGGAAATAGCGAAACTGATGAACATATCCGATAAAACGGTTAGAAACCATATATCCAATGTTATGTTGAAGCTTGGAGTAAAAGGAAGAGCCCAGGCGGTCGTGGAGCTGCTGAAATTGGAGGAATTAACGCTTGAATAGGCAGGACGTGAAAACGTTCTGCTTTTCTTCTGCGATATTAGGGTATAGCGAACAGGTGAGGGCATACAGGATGCAATGTTCGAAATGCAAGGGTATGAAACAGCAGTATGGGAACGTAAATCAATCCGTGTATGAATGCGAACAAAGGAAAAGCTTCTGTTGGTCATGTGTCTTCCTATAGGGAAAGAACAGCTTCTGAAAATTTCCAAATATTGTAAAAAACTATAGTTTTTTGGATTCTTTTGCCGTAAGGATTGATTCTGCCATACAGATGGTGTAGAATGACGTAAGACGATGACTCACCGGACAGTCATGCTGTTTACTGACTGCGGGTGACAAAGAAAAATGGAATAGGAAGGAAATACGCATATGAATTATTTTTATACTTATGTGGAGGATGAGCAGGAGGTGTCCAGCCTGCAGCAAATACAAACGGAAATGCAAAGGAAAAACGCGGCTGTCTGCTTTTTTGATTATGGCAGTACAGCGCAGTGGGAACAGCTGCAAGCCGTATGGAAGCAATCGGATATCCTGTACCTTCAGGATATTGCACACCTTGCCAGTGAGGTGCAGGAGCTGAAGCACAGACTGAGCACTCTGCAAAAAAGCGGCGTTTGTGTCAGGCTGCGCGATGAGCGCAGTGTCGATCTGGAACAGATGCTGCAGCTGATTGACTTTGTGACAGGAACGATTCGCAAGCGCAACTATGCCCTGCAGCTGGAGGGGATTCAAAAGGCACTGGAGAAGAAAAGGAACGGGGAAGGCAGCTACGGCAGACCGAAAATGGTATTACCCCAGGATTTTGAAGAAAATATACGGAAGATCATGCGTAAGGAAATGAAGCATGAGGACTATCAGAAGCAGCTGGGCTTTAAGCGCTCCACCTATTTCAAGATGGTGAAGGAGCTTCGGGACGGCTGGAAAGCACAGGACGAGGAGAATGAAACCGCAACGCTGACCCAAGAGTGAGTATCTTGCTCTTTTTTTCGTTTTGAAAGTCGTGTATAATAAAGAGCGAGGTGAGCCTATGCTACTGAAACGAAGTGTGTTTGTCATCCTGCTGATCGCACTGTTCAGCGGATGCTTTTATATCATGAACCAGCATTATGATGAACTGGCCAGATATCCGCATGAGCTGAGTGAGGAGGAACGAAAGCTGGTGCTGTCCCATCTCAGCACCGAGCAGATCAATTATCTGGTATCACAAAAGATAGAACCGAAGCAGTTTCTGCCATTTATCGAAATCAAGGACTTTGAGCTGAATAATACACTCTGGTATGATGTGGCATATCAGACACAGAAGCCGTCGCATACGGAGAGTGACCAGGAGGTTAAGGAATACATCGTGAGCTTTATCAACCGCTACCGTGCGCGTATGGAGTATCAGGAGCTGCATGACCTGCTGATGAACTATACCTATAATGTCCTGACCCGCTTTTTTGATGAGGGGGATCCGAATATTGAAAACGCTCATCTGATTGCGAAGCCCAACGATCCGTATCTGGTGCTGGGCGGTAAAAATACGCTGTATACCTATGAACCGAAGGATCTGGTATCCATCAATGATCTGCCCCACGCCTCCCTTGTTCCGCAGGCCAATGACATCACAATCAAGAAAGAGGTCGTTAAGCCGCTGAAGGAGCTGATGGCGGCTGCAGGGGAAGTCAACCAGAAGGAAAACGGGGATATGAAGGTGATAGCCGGCTATATTTCTTATGAGGATCAGATGAAGCTGTTTGAGAAAGCGAAGCTCGTTTATGGAGAGGATGTGCTGCAGCATTGGGATTATCCGGGACAGAGTGAATTTCAGCTCGGCTATACGGTGCGCCTGCTGCCAAACGGCCTGACGACGGAATTTGATGAGAAAAAGGAAAGCGACAAGGATAAAGATGCAGGAAAGAAGGAGGAAGCGAAGAGCTCGGATAAGAAGGAAAAGAAAAATCCGAGTGAGGAGGAGCGTGATCAGGAAATCTGGCTGAAGGACAACGCCTATAAATTCGGCTTCATTATCCGCTATCCTAAGCAGAAGGAGGATGCGACAGGAAAACGCTATCAGCCCTACACCCTGCGCTATGTCGGTAAGGAAATCGCGAAAAAGCTGCATGATGAGGGCTATGTCCTGGATGAAGTGAATATCAGTGATTTGAAGGAGTAAGAACAGGTCGGACCTGTTCTTTTTTCTGTTCCTGCCACATACATTGAACTAGAGGTGAACAACGTATGAAGAAAACCTTCAAGAAACAGATGGCCGTGGTATTCGGGGCCATCGCCATGATCGGATATCTGTCGGTACGCTTTTTCCCGGCACAGGAACAAAGTGCATCCCCGGTGATTTCCACAAAGGATGAAACAAAGCATATGCAGATTTATATGATGGACAGTGATAAGACACTGGTTCCGTTATCCATACCGGTCAGTGAGGAGATGAGCGAGGAGGATAAGCTGGCACTCATGTTTTCCTATATGAGCGGGAAGCAGGAAATCAAGGGCTTTGCGCCATTGTTTACAAAGGAGTGCACCCTGCAGTCCTCTTCTATCAAAAACGGCATTGTATCCCTGTATTTTGATGATTCTCTGAAAAACTATGATAAGGAGAATGAGCTGCGTATTCTGGAGGCAATCACATGGGGAGCTACGCAGTTTCATGATATCGAGCAGGTAAAGCTCTATCTGAATGATAAACAGCTGACCAGTATGCCGAATGCACAGACACCGATTCCGGAAATCCTCAACCGCAGTATCGGTATCAATCATTTCGAAACCTCAACAACCACATTGCATGACTCTGCCTCCTTGACGGTATTCTATACAAAAAAGGTACAGGGGAATGAATACATGGTTCCCAAAAGCAAGCGGGTTGCACAGAGTCAGGGGGATGCCTTGAAGGCGAGTGTTGAAAACATTCTTTCCGATATCAGTGTCTCCAGTGCGCTTGATCAGCCGCTGTATGCCGATGATATCAAGGTCAGCAGCTTTGATGTTTATGACGGCTCCCTGATTGTGAATCTGAATAAGAATATCCTTGCCAGCAACCGCACGGTGAAGCAGGATGTGTACAATGCCCTGGTGCTATCTCTGGCTGCACTGCCCGGCATTGAAAAGGTCGAGGTACGCGTGGACGGGGTCACGGTTTCACCGAAGGATCAGAAGGAGGATATGGTATCGGTGTATGCTTTGACGTATAATGAGGTACAGTTCTAGCGTATTTAAAAAAAAACACTTCTAAATGTCTGCATTTTTTGGTATGATAATAGCGGTGGTAAAAATGAAGATAGTAGTAGTCAGTGACAGTCACGGCCGTGATGATGCGCTGGAATATGTTCTGCAGCAGCATGGGGATGCCTATGCATATATTCACTGCGGAGATATCGATGCGGATCCGGGGGCATTTCCCCGTTTTGTGACGGTTGGCGGTAACAATGATATATTTTATGATTATCCGGATGAGCAGATTTTGAGTATCGGGACTCATCGTATCTTTATTGTACATTCCCATCAGTTTATGTATTCACGCAGAAGCCAGCAGCTGGCGGATGCCGCAAAGGAGCGCAGCTGTGATATTGTCTGTTATGGACATACGCATATCGCGGCGGATGAAACAGTGGATGGTATCCGTTTGATCAATCCCGGATCGCTGTGGCGAAGCAGGGATGGCAGAGGTCCCAGCTATGCGCTGTTAAACATAGATGGTGACACAGTGGATGTACAATTTGAATTTCTGCCGCAAAAGCAGAAGAAAAGCAAGTTTTTCTGGTAGGACAAACCGTACATGATGCGGTTTTTCTTGCGTTATCAGGGTTTCAAATCACAAGGGTGATTGAAATAGATGGAAGATACACAAAGTAAAGAAAGGTGTTAGAGATTATGGAAAGAAAAATAGGAACGGTATCCAGAGGTGTGCGCTGTCCGATTATCCGTGAAGGAGATGATCTGGCTGCCATCGTTTCACAAAGCGTATTGTCAGCTGCAGAAGCGGAGGGCTTTGAACTGCGTGACCGTGATGTTATTGCGGTAACGGAGTCCATCGTTGCCAGAGCACAGGGAAATTATGCGTCAGTGGATGCAATTGCCGCAGATGTTAAGGAAAAGCTGGGAGGAGAAACCATTGGTGTTATGTTTCCGATCCTGAGCCGTAACCGGTTTGCAATCTGTCTGAAGGGAATTGCAAAGGGGGCGAAAAAGGTCGTTCTGATGCTCAGCTACCCAAGCGATGAGGTTGGAAACGAGCTGGTATCCATCGATAAGCTGGATGAAGCCGGAATCAATCCGTACAGCGATGTCCTGAGTCTGGAAACATATCGGAAGCTCTTTGGTGAAAACCGTCATGAATTTACCGGAATTGACTATGTGAGCTACTATGGTGATCTGATCCGATCCTGCGGTGCCGAGGTGGAAATCATTTTCGCCAACCATCCAAAGGAAATTCTTAAGTATACAAAAAATGTTCTAACCTGTGACATTCACACAAGAGCTAGAACAAAACGCATCCTGAAAGCAAACGGTGCCGAGCGTGTCTGCGGCCTGGATGATATTATGACGGCGTCCGTTGACGGGTCCGGATACAATGAAGCCTTTGGTCTTTTGGGGTCCAACAAATCTACAGAGGACATGGTGAAGCTGTTTCCGAGAAACTGCCAGCCGCTGGTACAGGATATTCAGAAGCAGGTACTGCAGGCATGCGGGAAGCATGTGGAGGTTATGGTGTACGGTGACGGTGCCTTTAAGGATCCTGTCGGGAAAATCTGGGAGCTTGCGGATCCTTGTGTTTCTCCTGCATACACCCCAGGTCTGGAGGGGACTCCGAATGAACTGAAGCTGAAATATCTGGCAGACAATGATTTTGCACAGCTGAAGGGTGAGGAGCTGCAGAAGGCAATCGAGGCGAAAATCCGTGAAAAGGAAGACAACCTGGTTGGAAACATGGCTTCTCAGGGAACAACTCCAAGACGTTTGACAGACTTGATCGGCTCTCTCTGTGATTTGACGAGCGGTTCCGGAGACAAGGGAACACCGATCGTACTCGTTCAGGGATATTTCGATAATTTCACAAACTAAAGGGTGAACAGCTGATACATAAAGCACCATTGCGCGGCAATGGTGTTTTGCTGTACACGCATTAAGGATGATAATCGAAGCAGCTGCCTGTGCTGCCGACTTTATCAGAAGGTACTTTTACGTCATGAAAATATCATGCATCGTGAAGAAAATCTGAAAGAGGCAGGACAGGCGTATGAAAGTCCGCAATTGTTCTGAACATCGCAATAAACACAGACTTTCTAAAAAGAAACGGCGCAAGGTGGTATGCATGATACGTGCGGATGCGTGAAGGAAGCTTTTCTTTATAATGAAATATCATAGCTTTGTACAGCTAGGAAACAGGTACATGAATGGATATTGTATGGGAATGCTCAGCAGGCAGGGGTCTGCTGTTTTTAATTTATGATTAGAAAACAGTCGTTTCAGTCTGCAATTTGTATTTGACCTCATAATCCTATAAGGCATCAATAAAGGAATAAGCGCGGTTCTATTTCTGACAGGCCTGCATACCATAGGATAGAGGTGATGCTATGTCGTTTTTATCGTTTCAGGAGTTTCTCACGTATTTTTCAAAGGATATGACCATGCTTGCTCATAGCGGACAGCTGGAAGGGTATCTGAAGCAGTATGTGGATTTCTGCAGTAGGCATCATATCCAGCCCAATCTGCTCGAATTGCACAGGGAGTATGCGAACATGCATGTCTGAGTGTCGAAGCCTGCCGGTTTTTATCGGTTTGCGTATGGCGAATATCGACAGATTCATAACATAGCCAGGTGTATACTGTGCCATGAAGGAGGGATGCTTGTATGGAGAGCTATGTAGAGGTCAGTATGCTGCATAACACCGCAACCATTCTGCTGTCATTTTTAATGGCATCCTATGCCTGTGTACAACCGCTGCCGATACGGAAAATGCTGGTTTATGCACTTGCTCTCAGCATACCGGGCTGTCTGCTGTTCTTTCCCGGCTCCTGGCTGTTTCTGGTGCTGGAGGAAGTCGTCTTTTTTTTCTGGCAGTTTCGTTTCTGTGCCAAAAGCTGGATGATGATGCAGGGGATCCGCATACTCTGGTACATGACATCCTTTGCGTTTTATCAGGGTGGTTTTCATAACTTTCTCTGGTTTGTCCCGCTCCATGCGTCGGTGTACTGGCTGTGGCTGGTATATGGCGGAATGTTCCTTCTGCTCCATGTGAAATGGAAGGATATGCTGGCACGCATGAATTACCTGTACCGACTGCATATTGAGCTTGCGGATACAACGCTGCATTTGAAGGGATGGCTGGACAGCGGAAATCTGCTGAGCTATGAAGGAATACCGGTCCTGTTTATTTCTTCCTCCTATGAGACATATTTTAAGAAACAGGACATAGAATTGGTAGTAATGAATACCGTTGACGATACCTCTGTCATACGCTGCTATGCATGCTTGGCGGCGATAGAGGGATGCCATAAGCACAGGGTGCTGGTCTGCTGCAGAAACCATGTAAGCCTTCCGCTGAACTGCGAAGTATTGCTGAACATGAATATGATGACACTGGGGTGATGATGATGAAAAAACTGCTGCAACTCATTCGCTTTTTATTTATTAAACAGGATGTCATGGAGGTCTATTACATCCAGGGAAATGATGTACTTCCCAAGCCGCTGGACAAGGAAGAGGAGCTGGCTGCACTGATTGCTCTGGAAAACGGAGATGAGGAGGCCCGCAACACACTGATTGAACATAATCTTCGCCTTGTCGTATACATCGCAAAGCGCTATGAAACCAATCCGATTTTTATGGAGGATCTGATCAGTATCGGAAGCATCGGGCTGATCAAGGCGGTCAATACCTTTAAACGGGATAAGAATATCAAGCTGGTGACCTATGCATCACGCTGTATTGAAAATGAAATCCTGATGTTTCTGCGCAAGAAAAGCCGCCGCAAGGTGGAGGTCAGCTTTGATGAACCACTCAATATCGATTATGACGGAAATGAGCTTCTGCTCTCGGATATTCTGGGAACCGATGATGATGTCGTGACCAAGGAGTTTGAAAAAAAGGAAAACAAGCGGGAGCTGCTGGAGGCGATGTCGACGCTGAAGGAGCGGGAACGCCAGATATTGCAGATGCGCTACGGCATTCAGCATGAAGAGCTGACCCAGAAGGATATCGCCAAGCGTCTGGGAATCTCCCAGTCCTATATATCCCGTTTGGAAAAGCGCATTATCGCCAAGCTGAAGGTACAGATGAAGAACTCACAGTAAATACAACGGCTCAGCTGCAGCAACGGATTATGAAATTTGAAAAAATACAAGGAACCATGCACTGAAAAAAACCTTAAAAGCAGTCGGACAGACGTTTGATCCGGCTGTTTTTATCTTACTATTGTCAAGACTGTTTTCCTTCCAATTACTTACAGGAAAAGCTGCCTGCTTTTACGCATAACAAAGAAACGGCTCGGGCACACTGCTAGTACAGACACTAGGAGGCAAAGAGCATATGAGTCGTTATAAAGTAGAAATCAGCGGTATCAATACCGCACAGTTAAAGGTCTTGACAAATGCAGAAATGAAGGAGCTGTTTGTGAAGCTCCAGCAGGGTGATGAAAGTGCCAAGGAAACACTGATCAATGGAAATCTGAAGCTGGTGCTGTCCATTGTGCAGCGCTTTTCCAATCGCTGTGAAAATATGGATGATCTGTTTCAGGTTGGCTGCATCGGGCTTGTGAAGTCCATCGACAATTTTGATCTGAAGCATGAAGTGCGCTTTTCCACCTATGCGGTACCGATGATCATGGGTGAAATCAAACGCTATCTGCGCGATAATCAGGTGATCCGGGTATCCCGCCATTTAAAGGATCTGGCGTATCGGGCCTTCAAGCTGAAGGAGGAGTATGTACATAAGCATCAAAAGGAGCCAAGTGTTTTCTGGCTTGCCCAGCAGCTGGAGGTTAAGGAAAAGGATATCGTGGATGCACTGGATTCCACACAGAGTGTGCTTTCCATCTTTGAACCGGTATACAATTCTGACGGAGATGAGCTGTTTTTGCTGGATCAGATCAAGGATGACAAGGATGAAATCGAGCATCTGAACAATTTGATGGCGTTAAAGCGCAGTCTGACACGCTTAAAGGGGAAGGAGCTGGATATCATACAGAAACGCTATTATCAGGATATGACGCAGACAGAGATTGCCGGAGAGCTGGGCATCTCGCAGGCACAGGTGTCACGTCTGGAAAAAAACGCCATTGCGGTTTTGAAAAAAGAATTTGATTCCTAGGCAACACCTGCGGGTGAAGGGCATATACTGAAACAGGTGATAGAATTGAAATATACGGATATTTGCGGAAGACAGGTCATCAATGTGATGGATGGCAGTATGATCGGACTCGTCAATGATGTGGAATTTGATCCATGCACGTATGTGATTCATTCCATATTTGTCCATCCCACGCAGTCCTTTGTGAAAAAGCTGTTTCCCTGGTTCTTCCCGTGTGATGAAATCGAGATTCCCACGCAGGAAATCGAAAACATCGCGGGTGATGTTATTCTTGTGAAATTTCGATGCTGAAGTTTTTTTACAAAAAGGAGGGCTTTTGAAACAGTTTGCGGCACTTGTATAAATTTCATGAAAAATCCCTTTTTATAAAGGGATTTTTGTGCTAGAATATACATAATGTATAGGAGGGACGCGTAAATGAGCATCAGTCAGAAATTCAAAGAATTTATAGCGCCAATGGATGAAGATGACGTTTTAGAAGTAGAACAGGAAGAGGATACTCCTTCTATTTCCGAATATGAAAGACCGAAATCAAAAGTAAATCACTTGCCAACCGATACGAAAATGGTTCTGTTTGAGCCTCGTTCCTTTGATGAGTCCGAAGAAATCGCAAAACGCCTGAAGGAAAACAAGGCGGCTGTTGTCAATCTGCACAAGCTGCAGCGTGACTATGCACAGCGTACCATTGATTTTTTAACCGGTGTAATCTTCGCTCTGGATGGAAGCATTCAGAAAATCGGGCATAATGTGATTCTGTGTACGCCGCGCAGCGTGGCGGTACATGGGGAAATCAGCCTTGACGCAAGCGAGGAAGACTAACCATTGTCTGTCGCAATAGAGCATTATCGGGGTAACGAGGAATTCGTCCGGCGCCTGCAGGATCAGATTGATCGCATGGAACGCTGGAACCGGGTTGTTGTTACACCCTTTTTTTCGCCTGATCAGATACAGATAGCCGAACGCTTTTGCGGACATCGGATTTTGTATCGCAAAGATGGCGGCTATGCGCAGGCCGAACGCTGCCGGCTTGCCTTTCTGCCCTGGGAGGATGAGGTACAGATTCCTGTGCTTCATCTAAAGGCGAAGATCTCTTACAGCTTTGGAAAGCTGGCACACCGTGATGTGCTCGGGTCGTTGATGAATCTGGGGATTGAGCGGGATAAAACCGGGGATCTTATCGTTGAACAGAATGCGGTGCATATGTTTGTGGATCCGGATATCGGCAATTATCTGATTGCCAATCTGACGCAAATCAAACGCTGTGCCGTCCATCTGGAGCCGAGTGAGGAGTCTGTCAGCTATGAACCGGATATTGCCTACAAATCACTGATAGTATCCTCTCTTCGACTGGATACGCTGGTCGCTGCGCTCGCCAGACTCAGCAGGGCAAAGGCTGCAGATCTCATACGGAGCAAACAGGTAAAAGTTGATCATGTAATACTTGAACAAACGTCCTATTTGTGCGATAATACTTGTGTTATTTCCATTCGCGGACATGGAAGATTCCAGCTGAAAGAGGTTGTGAAGGAAACAAAAAAGGGAAATCTTGTCATTGAGGTTGGCATGTATCAGTGAATAGGAGAGGGATTATGGACAGATACGCATTTGATACAATGAAAAATGGATATAATCGCTATCAGGTGGAGGATTACATTCAGACACAGAAGCTGCAGATGGAAAGCCTTCAGAAAAAACTGGAAAAAGCCAACTTACTGAAAGAAGAACTAACCAGAGAATATCAGGAGCTGGAAACACGCTACCAGGATGTCAGTGAGAATCTCGAGGTCAAGGAAAAAGCTGCGGACGAAATGACACGCATGGCGATGAAGGAAGCAAATATGATCGTCGATACGGCACACCGCAATGCCGATGCCATTGTAAAGGAATCCTTAATGATGGCGCGTGGAATTTTGATGGAGGTGGCCCGCCTTGGAGATGAGGCGAACGATCTGAAGGGCAGTATGCGTAAGGAGCTGCAGAAAATCACGCAGGCACTGGATGATTTTGAAGCCCCTGAAATACCGGATCTTGATTTATTGAAAAAAGAAATATAAATGCTGAGATAAAGACATGCTTCTATATGTGGACTTGAAGAGAGCTGACGGTTGGTGAGAGTCGGCAGGAAAGATATAGAAGATATCACTTTGGAGCAGATTTCCTGAAAGCAGTAGGGAAATACGATACGCTTGTCGTTATAAGCTGAGGGCACATGAGCTTCATGTGAACTAAGGTGGTACCGCGTTACAAGACGTCCTTAGATAGAAGGCGTCTTTTTTTCATAAAAGGAGGAAATGATATGGAATACAAGGATACACTGTTAATGCCGAAGACAAGGTTTGAAATGCGTGGAAAATTACCGACAAAGGAGCCAAACTTTCAGAAGCGCTGGAAGGAAAGCGAAATCTATGAAAAAATGCTGGAGAACCGTGAGGGCTGTGAAGCGTTTGTTTTGCATGACGGGCCACCGTATGCGAACGGGGATATCCATCTGGGACATGCCCTGAATAAGATTTTGAAGGATGTCATCGTCCGTAACCGCTATATGGATGGTTACAAGGTGCCGTATGTGCCAGGCTGGGATACGCATGGCTTGCCGATTGAAACTGCAATTCAGAAGCTGGGACATAACCGCAAGGAGATGGAATTATCCGATTTCCGCAAGCTGTGTTATGACTATGCGCTGGAACAGGTGGACCGTCAGAAAAAGGGATTTTTATCACTGGGTGTTGTCGGCGATTACGATCATCCGTATATCACACTGACCAAGGATTTTGAAGCACATCAGATTGAAATTTTTGCCTCCATGGCGATGGACGGTCTGATTTATAAGGGATTGAAGCCGGTTTACTGGAGTCCTTCCAGTGAAACCGCACTGGCAGAGGCGGAAATTGAATACAAGGATATCAAAAGTCCGACGATTTTCGTGAAATTTGCGGTGAAGGATGGCAAGGGCGTTCTGGACAGCGATACTTCCTTTGTCATCTGGACAACGACACCATGGACCATTCCTGCCAATCTGGGAATCTGTCTGAATAAGGACTACACTTATGCGCTTGTGGAAAGCGAAAAGGGCAAGCTGATCGTTCTGGAAGAGCTGGTGGATGCGTTGTGGGAGAAGTTTGGTCTGGAAACAAAGAAGAAGCTGGCAACCTATAAGGGAAGCGAGCTGGAAATGATCACCTGTCAGCACCCGCTGTATGATCGCGAATCCCTGGTAATTCTGGGGGATCATGTAACGGCAGATGCAGGTACCGGCTGTGTACATACGGCACCGGGCTTTGGTGCCGATGACTTCTTCATCGGACAGAAATACGGTCTGCCTGCGTATTGCAATGTGGATGAGCACGGCTGCATGATGGAGGATGCCGGTGACTGGCTGAAGGGACAGTATGTCGATGATGCCAACAAGACGGTAACACAGAGACTGGATGCAATGGGCGCATTGTTAAAGCTGGAGTTCATTACGCACTCCTATCCGCATGACTGGAGAACAAAGAAGCCGATTATCTTCCGTGCAACAACGCAGTGGTTTGCGTCCATTGATAAGATTCGTGAAAAGCTGCTGACAGAGATTGCGAATGTTGACTGGATTCCGAAGTGGGGACAGCAGCGCATGCACAATATGATTGCTGATCGCGGTGACTGGTGTATTTCCCGTCAGCGCGCATGGGGTGTTCCGATTCCGATTTTCTATGCGGAGGATGATACGCCGATTATGGATGAGGCTGTATTTGCCCATGTGGCAGAGCTATTCCGTGAGCATGGCAGCAATATCTGGTTTGAAAAGGAAGCGAAGGAGCTGTTGCCGCAGGGCTATACACATACAGGCTCCCCAAATGGAGAATTCCGCAAGGAAACCGATACGATGGATGTATGGTTTGACTCCGGAAGCTCTCATACCGGTGCCATGATGGAACGCGGACTGGGCTATCCTGCCGATCTGTATTTCGAGGGCAGCGATCAGTATCGCGGATGGTTCAATTCCTCCTTGATCATCGGTACAGCTGTGCATGGACACTCTCCTTACAAGCAGGTACTGAGCCACGGCTTCGTTATGGATGGCAAGGGTGTGAAAATGAGCAAATCACAGTGGAATGCGGTAGCACCGGGAGAAATCACGAAGAAATACGGTGCGGATATCCTGCGTCTGTGGGCGACAAGTGTCGATTATCAGGCGGACTGCAGTATGTCGGATGAGATTTTGAAGCAGATCAGTGAGCAATACCGTAAGGTGCGCAATACGTTCCGCTTCATGCTTGCCAATGTCAATCCGGAGGAGGATTTCACAAAAGAGGACCTTGTGGATATCAACGAGCTGCCGGAGCTGGACAAATATATTCTGGTCCTGTTGAATGAAGTGAATGAAAAAGCAATGAAGGCATATAAAGAATACCGTTTTGCGGATATCACCAATATGCTGAGCAATCTGATGACGAACGAGCTGTCTGCCTATTACATGGATTATACGAAGGATATCCTGTATATTGAGAAAAAGGATGCGCCTAGACGTCGTCAGGTACAGACGGTGCTGTGGCATGCGGTCAATACGCTGGTTCGCCTGTGGGCACCCATCCTCGTGCACACCTGTGAGGAGGTCAACGACTTCTTCCATACCGAAGCAGAAAGTATCCATCTGGGAAGCTTTGCACAGGCACTGGATGTACAGGGTGCTGATACAATCAAAGCGGATATGGAACGCATGATGGCAATTCGCCAGGATATCTTCAAGGCCCTGGAGGAAGCACGTGCGGAAAAGGTGATTGGTAAGTCTCTGGAAGCACATGTGATGATCAATGTGAGCGATGAAGACCGTGCACTGATTGAGAAGCTGTGCGGAAATCATTTCAACCAGTGGCTGATCGTATCCAAGGTCAGCTTCTCCGTGGATGAATTGAAGCAGTATGAAGTGTGTCAGGTAGAAGTTGAGAAGTGTGAAGGCAAGGTTTGTCCAAGATGCTGGAATATTACGGATTCCCATGCGGAGGATGGCCTTTGTGATCGCTGTGCAGAGGTGCTGGAGCAGAAGTAAGCGGCAATTGCAAATCATGCGTGGTTGCCGGACTTAAGGTATAAATGCGCCTGGATAAATCAAAGAGTGCTATCTGCTGTAAGGCAAAGGAGTGCCGGATAAACGTATGGGTGTCCGCACTTCTTTTTCATTCGTATGCAAACTATGTATCCGGGTGGTAGAAAGATAACACTGCCGGAATTGAATGTGTGTGCTTCACGAAACAGGATAGCAAACGTGCTGCTTTTCCGTATGCATTTTCATTTTTTGAATTGGACTTTCATCAGGGGATACTCCATCTCTCATGAATTATGAGGTTATTCTTTATTGAGAAAGCTGCATGATTCCATCAGGCGCTGTAAGGATGAATGCATCTTTTATCTGTTTTGGGTAGAACATAATATTTTTCTGGCAATGCCATTGGAAATAAAGTACAATGGATTTAAAAGGAATGATGCTATGATACGTAAAAAACGAATGTTTACTACGGTAGAGGAATGGAGCAGCGCATATGACAGCTATTACGGAGTGATCCGGCAGATCAATCAGAAGCTCCACGAAATCTCTCTTACAAAAGGTAAGGCGTTTGAAACATGGCTTCAGGATTATAAAAAGTATTCCAAGCAAATGCGTCAAATGTATCAGAAGGAAACGGATTTTATACAGGAATATTTACAATATTACATCGATCATCCATCTCACTGGCAAAAGGAGGAGGCTGCTTCCCTACTGACGTACCTGTTTATCAACTGTATGCGTCTGGAGGACACGCATATGATTTACGCAGCTGCGCTTTCTCTGCTTGAGTATTACTCATTAAGGCAAAACAGAGTAGCTGAGATGAAATGCTATTATATTCTTGCAATCTGTCTGCACGATCTGGATGTTTTCCATTTTCATAAAGAAATTCTTCAGTACTGTGAAATGGTGATTGTACGGTATGAAGAGCTTTACGATACCCTAAGTGATATGGAAAAGAGTTATGGGTTGAGCATCTATGACCTTCTGAGCGTATGCCGTTATGAAATGCTTCATGCGGATGAGCAGTTTTCGTCATTTCTCAAAGAGGTTATCCTGCCGGAGCAGGAGCATGCCATTGCGATGGTGGAACGGTTTATGCGTGAGGCAGATATGACGAAGCCGTATAATGCTGTATTGCCGCTGATTCGTTCCAATATGCTGTCCAGCTTTTCTGATCTGGCAATAAAGCTGCAGAAGAAAGCTTATACCTCGGATATTGCGGATTACATGTATGAAAAAAGTAAGAGGCTTTGCGGCTCTTATACAGCTAAGGGGACGCCGGAGGAAATACATGAAAGAATCAGCTATTTGATGTCAATTCGTGTCCATGAGCAGTTGCCGGAGGATATGCTGTTTGCAGTAATGAAACAGGAAATGGAACGACTCCCTTCCAGCATCACAGGGAAGAATTTTAATTATGATAATTCTTTAATAGAGGTATGGATCTGCATCCTGAACAGTCTGCGGACACTGATACAGGAAGGGCATGAGGACTATCGTGCTTTCTTTGAAGAACAGCTGGATCGCTTTGCTCAAGTGCTGGCCTCCATTCCCTTTGGCAAAAAGCTGGAGCATATCGCAGATACAGCAATATATGATTTTGTCTGTTCACAGTTATCCTATTTCCATGATGATGAAAAGGTGCTGGCTTATGTTTTGCGGCTGCTTGTTTTCCGGCAGGTACAGACAGGAATTCACTCCCTTATGGTCAGCGATGCAGCCAGTCTGATAACGCAAGCCATGTTGCGAAGCCGTGTGGACTTGCTGATCGGACAGCTGAATTGCATGAGCGAGGAGGAGGTACAGCATAAAGCTGCACAATTTCTGGAATATATTCGTATTGGTGCTTTGCTTCATGATATTGGAAAGGTATGCTGCAGCAGTGTTGTGAATATGCAGTACCGCCGATTAAGTGCTGTTGAGTATAAAACCATTCAGTTTCATCCCCAAAGCAGTGCGGAAATTCTATTGCGGATACCGCAGCTGGCCTGCTTTTATGATATGGCAGTCGGACATCATAAGAGTTATGACGGAAAGTCCGGATATCCAAAGGATTTTCATATAGAAGCTTCGCCGCAGAAGATATTTATTGATATGATAGCAATTTGTGATTCACTGGATGCTGCCACGGACAGCTATGGCAGAAATTATGCAAAGGCAAAGAAGTTTGAAACGGTGGTTCGAGAGCTTCGCAGCAGAGCGGGAACACAGTATTCCGGAGTCATCGTAGATTTGATTTGTAAGGATGAAGCCTTAAGAGGCCAGCTGAAGGATTTGCTGGAAAACCGCAGAGATGAAGCTTGCAGAAAGACATTCTGGATTTTAAATGCAGATATAAAGGATATTGCTGCTGCAATTAGGAAGACTTCATGCTGGCGAAACGGTTAATAAAAAAGGAGAGCTTTATGGAGATTACATCACTGACCAATGCAAAGGTAAAACAATGGGCAAAATATAAGGAAAAGAAATATCGTGAAAAGGATCAGCGATTTCTGGTAGAAGGGGAACATCTAATTGAAGAAGCTGCGAGAGCCGGCTTGGTCGAGGCTGTACTTGTGGAGATTGGAAAAGCACATACATTTGTGGAATATCCGGTGTATGAGGTCACGAAGGACATTCTGCGGAAGCTGGAAAGCAGTGTATCCGGAACCTGGATCATGGCCGTATGCCGTATGCCGGAATACCACGATGCAGAATTTGGTAAACGGGTTATCGTACTGGATGATGTGCAGGATCCGGGGAATGTCGGAACCATCATTCGAACAGCCGTATCCTTTGGATATGATGCAGTCCTGCTGTCTGCACACAGCTGTGATATATACAACGAAAAGGTGATACGTTCCACACAGGGAGCCTTGTTTCACATTCCGGTGATTCGAGGTGATGTGCAGGCTATGCTGATGAGTTTGAAGCAGAAGGGTACCAGAATACTTGCGACTTCTCTGCACAATGCCTCGGCACTTCGTGAAATTGCAGTGCCTGATGCATTTGCACTTGTGTTTGGCAATGAAGGAAAGGGTGTCAGCGAGGAGGTTCTGCGGTTGGCGGATACTCATGTGTTTATCGAGATGCATACCTTTGAATCCCTGAATGTTGCTGTTGCGGCAGGAATCTGCATGTATGCGTTTAAAAAATGAGGAACGCAGCTAAAATAATCGTTTTGGAATCGTAAGAGGTGTATGGTGATTATCACATCAGTATCACACGAAGTTTTAGTTTGAATGCTTATAGCTGAAAAATAATATAAAAATATGACAAAAAAAACTTTCCCTGTTTTTTCTATGTTATAATATAAACGTTAAGATTTTGGCAATGCAGAAGGGCTTTTATGGAAATTTGGCTGACTTTTCATACCTTAAATGTCTATGAACCTGAACTATTATGGAATGGGGGATTAGCATAATTCACAGGTGAGAATGGAGTTTTCTGCATATCCTGCATGGAAAACAGCTGATTATGAAAATTACCTGTTTCATAAAGTATAACTTGTGAAGCATTGCCTGCTGAAAAAAGGAGAAGAGAAAAATGAATGTTAAGAAATTGAAGAAGAACAAGAAGGGATTTACGCTGGTTGAGATCATCGTGGTTCTGGTAATCATCGGTATCCTGATGGCGCTGGCAGTACCGGCTGTTATGAAGTATATGAATGATGCAGCAGATACAAAAGTAAAATCTCAGGTAAGGGCTGGATTTATCGCGGCGCAATCCTATACAACTAGCTATGTTGGGGAGAATCCTGGTATCAGTAATGAGAAATTACAAAGTGATGTAATTAATGCGCCTCAATTCAAAGACAGTGTTAATACAGAGCTTGGATTGGAAACAAATGCTGATGGTGCTGTGAAAACTATTACATGTACAGCAACAAATAAAAAACTCGATTCATGTACGATTACAGTTAATGGTTCTGATGAAAGTTACACTGCTACACAAACAGATATAAAGAAAGATTAATAGATTTGATTAAATATAAAGCCTCTTTCAAGAGGCTTTATATTTACACTTTTAATCAAAGAAGGATGGTGAGTAAATGGACTCTTTACTATTACTGCTATATCTATATGCATTCCTTATTGGAATTTGTATCACCAGTTTTTTGAACGTGGTAATATGGAGACTTCCTCAGGGCTTATCCTTTGTAAAGGGGAGATCCTTCTGTCCTTCATGTCATCATCAGCTGCAGTGGTATGATTTATTCCCGGTATTCAGCTATCTGTTTCTGAAAGGGAAATGCCGATACTGTGGTAATAAGATTTCAGCACGTGAAACGGTACTGGAGTTTCTTGGAGGCTGTATCGGGATGTTTTGCTTTCATACCTATGGGTTTACCTGGGATACTGTTCTTGTGTTTGCAGTATTCATGATTCTTTTCACAATCACCATGATTGATTTTGATACTATGACAATACCAAATGGTTTAATTATATCTTTAATTGTTCCTGTTGGCATTTTCACAGTATTGCATCCGGAAACAGCATTTATGACAAGAACTATCGGCTTTTTCATTGTCAGTCTTCCGATGTATCTGTTGACGCTTCTGATTCCGGACTGCTTTGGCGGCGGGGATATCAAGCTGATTGCTGTAGCCGGCTTTCTGCTGGGATGGAAGCTGACACTCCTTGCGTTTTTTATCTCCGTACTGATAGGAGGAAGCTATGCGGTATATCTGCTTTTGTCAAGAAAAACACAAAAGGGAGCGCATATCGCCTTTGGACCTTATTTGTGTGCAGGAATTATGATATCATTACTTTATGGTGAAACTCTGATACAGGGGTATCTATCGTTATTCGGATTATAAAACAGGCTTGGAGGGAATACAGATATGGCGGTTTATAAATATACGGCGAAGGATATAAATGCCAAAAGGATAACCGGAAAAATGGAAGTAAACAGCAGGAGTGAGCTTGCTGCTTTTCTGCGTTCCAGGGATCAGTATCTGATTGACTGTAAGGATGTGACAAACACACAGCAGAATACATATAAACTGACTCTGAAGGAGCTGTCTGATTTCTCTCGACAGCTGGGAGCGATGATTGGCTCCGGTGTCAGTCTGATACGTGCAATGTCTATTCTTGTACAACGAGAAAGCAAACCGAAAATCAAAAGTATTTATACGGATATGTACCGTAAGCTGCAGCAGGGACAGACACTGTCAATGGCTATGGAATCTGAAGGAAAGGCGTTTCCGGAGCTTATGATCAATATGTATCGAACCGGAGAAAGCAGCGGACAGATGGAAAAGGTTGCTATGACGATGGCTTTGCAGTATGAGAAGGATGATCATATCAAGCGAAAGATACGCAATGCCATGATTTATCCGATTATTCTGTTATGTGTAACCGTCTTTGTTATCATTGTTGTATTTACTTGGATTATTCCAAGCTTCTCAAGTGTGTTTGAAGGAATGGAGCTTCCGTTGATTACGAAAATTGTAAATGGTCTTTCGCAGATTATGATACATTATTGGTACTGGCTTCTGATTGGCATCTTATGTATATTTGCGTTCATCACAACGCTGCTTCGCATAGAGAAGGTTCGGTATCGGTTTGATAAACTGAAGCTGAATGTTCCGAAAATCGGTAAGCTGCTGTGTATCATTTATACAGCACGCTTTGCCAGAAATATGTGCTCGCTTTATACAAGTGGTATTTCCATCATCAACGGTATGCAGATCATACGCAATACGATCGGGAATAAGTATATAGAATCTCAGTTTGACGGAGTTGTGAATATGGTGAGAAACGGAACCTCACTGTCACAGAGCATACAGAAAATTGACGGCTTTGATCCAAAGCTCGCAAGCTCCATTTACATTGGAGAAGAAAGCGGACGTCTGGAGACAATGCTGACATCTCTGGCAGATGATTTTGATTATGAATCCGAGGCTGCATCTCAGCGTATGGTCACACTGCTGGAGCCGGTAATGATTATAATTCTGGCATTAATCGTATTGTGTGTCATGCTGGCGGTATTGCTGCCAATCTATCAGATGTATCAGAATCCAACGAGTCTAAAGTAAAGGGAGAAGCTTATGGCAAAAGAATATGTATTATTTATATCATCACATGCCGTACAGATGATTTACGGATCATGTGATAAAAAAGATATGATAAAGGTAGAAGCCTTTCATGAATACCCTCTGGAAGAAGGCGCAATGATCAATGGTGTGATTACCGATGACTCCTCCATCCTTGACATTTTGAAGGAGCTGCAGGAAAACGGCTTAAAGGAAGCCCGGCTTGTAATTGACAGCGGGCAGATTCTTGTGAAAAACATACGGGTTCCCCAGCTTTCAAAAAAGGAGCTGCTGAAGGTCGCAAAGGATGAATTAGCCGATATTGATGGCAGCTATGAGGATCTGATTTACGATTACAGTGTATTACAGTCATCGTTTGAAGAGGAAGAGAAAAAGGGCGGAGAGATTTTATGCTGTGCTGTTGAAAGAAAATTGCTTTCCAGCTATATTGAACTGTTTGATGCCACAGGTATCAGGCTGAAAAGTGTTGATATCTCCATTAATGCCTTGCATAAGCTAACGCAGGAGCTGGCAGATTTGAATGGAAAAACCTATATTGTATCGGTTCTGGACGGTAATAATGTATCCTCTTATCTGTTTGAGAAAAACCACTATACCTTTTCTAACAGAACAAGGCTGTTCTCAGAGCGGGGAACGCAGGCTTTTATTTCTGAAATGAACAGTAATATATCCCAGCTGATCCAGTTCAGCAAATCAAAGCAGAGTCCGTACCCTATTGAGAGAGCATATTTCTGCGGTTTGGACGATGCGGAGGAGCTGATGGTTTTTGAAAGTATACGTAGCAATCTGAATTTGCAGGCGGAACAGTTTCCGGATTCCAAGATTGTCTATGTAACCGGGGATCACTATAAGGATTTCCATTTGCATGATTATGTGTTCCCCGTAGGGTGTCTGATCAGAAAGTGAGGTGCAGGAGATGTTTCAAAATGGATTGAAAAATAAAGATATTGATTTACTGAAGGTCTATAAACAGAAAAAAGAAGCCTCTCCATATGTCGGCACCTTGAAATATTTGGTGTTTCCCATCGGTGCAGCTGTTATCCTGATATCCTGGTTTGGTATTGTGACCTATCAGAACCATGCATTGGACTCTGATATTGCAGCAGCAAAAGCAGAATTGAAGCAGGTGCAGAAGCAGATTGCAGAGGATCCCAATTTAGAGAAATACCAGTCCTTGCAAAAGGCGATGAATGATGTAGAAAAGTATAGGACGCTGCATAAGGACATTCAGTCTTATCCGCAGCTGAGTCAGAATACATTCGATCAGATATTGATTGCTTCCGATGTGAATACTTCCATTGTATCATTATCTTATCAAAGAGAAACACAGGTGGTGACATTACAGGTGGAGTCGCTTACAGCGGAGGATACGGAGCAGTTTGTCAGAAGACTGAAAAAGAGCAAGACCTTTGAAACCGTTGATTATGCAGGATATGCGCAAACAGAGAAGACTACAAAGACTGCGGAAGCAAATGAAAAAGCTGCAGAAAATGTAAAAGATAATACAGAAAAGAATACGGATACAAAAACAGATACAGAATCCGCAGCACAGCAGCTGCTGGATTTATTGAATAAGACAAATGAAACGAATACACAGGCGGATAAGCAGACAACGACAGTATATTCGGCTACGGTCCTTTGTAAACTGAAGTAGGTGAAAGTATGCAGACATTAACGAAGAGAGAAAAAATATTGCTGTATGTATTATTGTGTATTGTTGTTTTTGCCGGAGGGCTGTTCTGGATGCTATTGCCGGCATTGGAAAAGCATAACACACTGAAGGCGGAATATGATACTGCCCAGCTGGAGCTGCAGTCAGCGAAGGCATCGAAGATTGACTATGGTGATTTGGATAAGCAGCTGAAGGAGACTTCGGAGGAGCTAAAGAATATCAAGAATAAATTTTATGAAGAAATGAATAAGGAAGATGTTGATAATCTTATCACCTCCATGACGATTGAGCATGGACTGACGCCTGTCAGCCTGAGTATTGCAGAAGTTGATCAGGAAGACATTCTGAGCTATACCGAATATCAGCTGCAGCAGAAAAAAGGTTCTTCCTCCAAGAACAAGGATGGAAAACTGAAGGTTTATAATGTGAATCTGAGTGTGTCCGGTGCAATTACGGATGTTCAGACACTTGTAGATGATGTGAGAACGACAAAGTCATTAAAAGTATCCGGTATTACATATTCGGAAGAGGATGATGAAAAAACAACAACGATTACATTTAAGCTGTTCATGATATAAAGATAGAGAGGTGAGAATATGAGAAGAAATCAGAAGGGATCGGCTTTGCTGTGGGCCATCACTGTCATCATGGTTTTGATGATAACCGTTGCAGCTGCACTGGGTATTTCATATTCTTACTATAACAGAAGTGTAAACAATAACAGCAAGCGCCAGGCTTATCTGACCGCAAAGGGTGTTATTCAGAATATTGTAGAGAAAATCGAGCTGGACAACAGTGATTATATCGCTATGATACCGGAAGAGGAAAACCAGTCAACACCATTGAATATAGATATTCCGGAAGCGTCCAATATCGGAAAGGTGACGGAAGCGAAAATTTCCCGTGTTGCGGTGGATAAGGATAAAGATATACGTGGCAAAATTACGATATCGGTTACTGTGGATTATGCAGAGCAGACAGAGACTGTGAATGCCGATATGCAGCTGGGAAGAACCGGAGATTTGAAAAAATGGCAGTTGTTAAAATACTATAAAGGACAGGGTGCTGAGGTACAGGAAAATATCAATATCAAGAATGCGAAGATTATGATGTCGCATTTAACACCTTTATATGAAGCAGCGTGCACAGGTAATAAAGTCATGCAGGAATATGTGAAAAGCGATGCTGAAATATATGAAAGAATGATCGCAGAGTATGGAGAAACATGGGAAAAATATGCCAACAATGGATATTATAGCAACGATCGTATGAGAGAATATCTTTACACAGGTGTTTATAACAGCAGCATACCGAAATTCGATAATAGTGCAGCATCAAATTTTCCGGAGAAATTTGAGGGTAAAACATTTTATATGAAAACCTATTGCTCGGATGGCAAGAAATTGTCATTTGTATATGCGAATGAAAAAAGCACTATGAATAATGGCGATTGGGAAGCTTCTATGATATTTAATGTTGAGGATGGGCATTGGTATGATGTAACGGAACTCAATGGCAATAAAATTATACCGCTTAAAATTTTAGGTGAGCTGGTAGATGGTAAAGACCCTGAAAATGAATTGCTTAAATGGGAAGCGTTTAAAAAGAAGTATTTTATACCGGAACGATGTGTTGATTAAAGATAGAGGTGATGGAAATGAATAAAAGGGGTATGACTTTAATTGAAATGATTGCAGCTCTAGCGATTCTTTCCATAGCCAGTTTAACGCTATTTGGAGGATTTTCTGCAGTATTAAAAATTATGGGGAATTCAAGCACAATTAAAAACAACAGTGATATGCTTCTTTCTTATGCAGAAGAAACAATGAACAATGATGTGCGAGATAATATTCAAATAGATACAGATAAAGTAACCTATACGATTTCATCTGATCGTGTAAGTGTACCTGTCGCTAGAAATATAGCAATACTGAATGTAAAGGACGATGACAGAGTACATCTAAAGGCACTGGAAGAACCGGGTAATCAGGAAAAAGTAAGGGATACATCCGTTTATAAAAAATTTAAATCAAATCTTGATGAATTTTATAAGTCAATTAAGAAAGCAAGAGAAGCACATGAAGAAATGGAAAACGGGGATTCCTATAACGCTTCTTTGAAAAATGTGCATATTCTGATGTCATCTAATTGGATACAGTTTCCAAAAGAGCTTCTTCCGGTAAGTTATCTCTCAAAGCTTGGAGCACAGGATGTTTACGTTTTTCCATATTATCCATGGGAGATAAAAAAAGGCGATTTACAGCACGATCATGGTGGTCTTATAATCATGTTAAATCCAAGGAATGAATTAGTAGATACAGATATAGATTTCGATGATTATCTTTATATGATTTATGATTATGATAATGAACGCTGGTATTATTGTGATCAGGACACTTATAGAATCAAGGTTGTTTTTTCCTCTTCAGATGGAAAAGTGCTGTATGATGTGAAAAATAATGGCTATATCAAATCTTGGACAGATATGAAAGACATTGTTAAGAATCCGAAAAATGGATGGAAAGTATTGGATATCGATGCAGAATATAATACGAATACAGATTCTATGTGGAAGAATGTAAGCTGATGATGGAAGGAGGCGGCAGGTATGCACTTGAATAAAAAGGGAATGACGTTGATTGAAGTAATTGTAGTTCTGCTGCTGTCCTCCATTTTAATGGTAATTGCGGGTGGTCTGCTTTTGAATAGTATGGGGTATTTTAATCGTACGGCACAAAGCAATTATGAGAAGCAGGCTGTGGATGCTATTTCATCCTATGTAAGGGGGCAATTGGTTTATGCCAGTGAAGTACAGATTGCCACGCAGAAACCGGATAAATCTGATGACTGGCATTGGATTTCAGTAAATGACGATAATCGCCTGATGAAGGATGATACGGCAGTATACAATGCTGATTTTTATAGAGGAAGGAATTTGAAAATCACTGCAAAATGCTATAGTGATAATTATCGTTTGGATTTATCCTTCGCGTTTACTGATAATGATAAGCAGGTTTATAAAACTGCTTCTACGCTGGAACTGGTGAATATTAAAGCAAAGGATAAAAAAGGAGAAACTATTGCTAATGCAGGAATAAAAGGAAAACAGGTGGATATTTCAGATCACGATCAGGCAGAAGCAGGCTATAAAATCTATTATAAAATAAATGGGGCATTGAAGATCGTGGATGATCCGGATTATCAATATCCGGATATCGATTATGATGATCCTGCATTTGAAGGTACCGTATACGATGAGCTGATGTGTAGAGATGCTTCCATTACCAAGCCGAATGAGGCAGGGAACAATAAGGGAACATGGCTTGCGAATCATGATTATAAAAAGGGAGAATTTGTTGATTATCTGGGTGTGACATATCGTGCAGTAAAGGATGTTAGAAATGGGAATGATCCCTTGACGAATCATGGAAATGCATGGAAGCCGGTAAATCCTCCATATTGGGTGAAGGGTGCCAGCTATGAAGCAGGGGATGTTGTTATATACCAAATCACAAACACATATTATCAGGCAACAGTGCAGATTCATAACAGCGTGGAGTCACCGGATAACGATAAGCAGAAATGGCATATGTTAAATACGTCGGAATTGAATGAGATTATAGAAGAACATAAGAGTAAAGATTTTTGTGATATAGATAATAAAGATGAAGGCGATTGGACTGTCGGGGGAGAGAAAGCAAGATGCGATGCACCAGAAAAACAATGGAATGTTGGGCAGGTAATTGAGCCTGGAGATTATGTAGAAGACCCAATGAATCCAGGTCAGTGGTATCGTTATGTATATTCATCACCTTTACAGCCTAATGCTCAAGAAGATAACGCTTGGGCTCCAGGAGGCGTTGCCAGAAATTATTGGAAGAAAATTGATGAAGCTTGGAATACAAATGGAACATATTTTAAAGGAGATATAGTTTCATACACCGTGAATGGAAAAAAGTTATTTTATCAAGCTCTTCAACGAATAGATGGTGTTTGGAATCCTTCTACTATAAATGCTGGATGGTCCAAAGGTTTTGAAAGTATTGAAGAGTTGCTTGGAAATACTAATATATCTGTGACTTGTCAGACATATAGTTAATTTAAAAAGGATGTGTAGAAAATATGAAAAATATACCAATAGGTGAAGTGCTGAAGGATTACGGTTATATCAATGAAGAACAGCTGCAGCGGGCACTTGCAGAACAGAAAAAGGATCGTTCCAAACGGCTTGGACAGCATTTGATTGATTTAGGCTTTATCAGTGAGAATCAGATGCTGAAGGCACTGAGTGATAAACTGAATGAGCCGATGGTTGATTTGAACGAAGAAAAAATCGAAGTGGATGCTGTTGCGAAAATACCGAAAGCACTGGCGCAGAAATATAATTTGATTGCCATCAGCGAAAACAACGGGCGCCTGACGGTAGTAACAAGTGATCCTTTGAATTTCTACGGAATCGAGGATGTACGTCTGGTGACCGGCATGAATATATCCGTATGTCTGTGTGAAAAGGCGGCAATCGACCGTGCCATTGATTACTACTATGCGGAAATCAAAGCCAGAGAAGCAGCCAATGTGGCAAATGAAAACGTTGTATCCTTTGAATTCGATGATACCGAGCTTTATAACTCGGAGGAGGATGACACACCGGTTGTTAAGCTGTTCAACAGTCTTCTGACAAGAGGCTACAATGCCAATGCCAGTGATATACATATAGAGCCGTTTGAGGATAAGACAATGGTTCGTATGCGTATTGACGGTATGATCGTGGATTATGTGCAGCTTGCGAAAAATCTGCACCAGTCGCTGATTGTCCGAATCAAAATCGTAAGCAATATGGATATTGCTGAAAAGCGTGTTCCTCAGGATGGACACTTTCTAACCACGATTGAGGGAATTCGTATGAACCTTCGTGTCTCTGTGATTCCAACTGTATATGGTGAAAAAGCTGTTCTGCGTTTTCTGAACAGCAATACGCCGATTCTGAATGAAAAGCAGTACGGCATGAATGCGGATAATTATGCGAAAATGTGTCGTATGATGGAGATGCCGCATGGAATCATCTATATTACAGGACCTACCGGAAGCGGTAAAACAACAACACTGTATATGATTCTGGAAACGCTGGCAAAACGGCAGGTGAATATAGCAACCATTGAGGATCCCGTGGAGAAGAATATCGAACGCGTGAATCAGATGCAGATCAATACCATGGCGGGACTGACCTTTGAGCGCGGACTGCGGGCATTGCTGCGGCAGGATCCGGATATTATTCTGGTCGGTGAAACACGTGATGCGGAGACGGCATCCATTTCTGTACGAGCTGCCATTACCGGACATCTGGTATTGAGCTCTCTGCACACCAATGATGCAATCAGCTCGATTGTCCGTCTGGAGGATATGGGAATTGAACCATATCTGATTGCGAATTCACTGGTTGGAAGTGTTTCACAGCGACTGGTGCGTACGATTTGTCCGCATTGCAGAGAAAAGCTGAAGGCGACAGAGCTGGAACGTCAGGTGCTGGGAAAAGAAATAGAATATGTATATCGCGGTGCAGGCTGTCATCATTGTAACCAGACAGGCTACAAGGGAAGAACGGCTGTGCATGAAATCATACTGATAGATAAGGAAATGCGGAGAATGATTTCTTCTCACAGAGATATTGATGATATCTATGCCTATGTGAAGAAATCACAGCAGCTGCATACCCTGAAGGATGAGGCTGTGGAGCTTGTAATCAATGGACAGACAACAATGGATGAACTGTATAAGATTACGGCTTACAGCGATTAGGAGGTCTGTTTATGAACGATTTACTGGAAGGTATGATTGCCTATGCCAGAGAGCATAGTTGCAGTGATATCCATTTGAATGTCGGTGGTCCCGCCATGATTCGGGCAAATGGCGTGCTGCGGGAATATCCCGCATTCATCAAGGATACACAGACGACAGAGATGATCCTTTCTATGGTGGATGAGCGGTTGATGGAGGATTTTAAACAGGGGAAGGATCTGGACTTTACCTATGTCAGCAAGGGAGAGAACCGGCAGAGAGTGAATGTATACCGCCAGCAGGATAAACTCTGTGCAGCGATTCGTATCATCAATAATACGATTCTGACACTGGATGAGCTGCTGATGCCGGATATTTTGAAGCAGCTCGCTATGGAGCCGCGCGGTCTGGTACTGGTGACCGGACCTACCGGCAGTGGTAAATCCACGACGCTGGCAGCTGTTATGGATTATATCAATGAACGCAGAAACTGTCATATACTTACGATTGAGGATCCGGTGGAATACGTGTATCAGCGTAAGCAGGCGCTTATTCATCAACGGGAAATCGGTCGGGATGTGGACAGCTTTGATACAGCGCTTCGCAGTGCCATGCGTGAGGATCCGGATGTCATTCTGGTGGGAGAGATGCGTGACTATGAAACGATTGCAGCCGTCGTTACACTGGCAGAGACCGGACACCTGGTGTTTTCCACTCTGCACACCATCGGGGCAGCAAAGACAATTGACCGCATCATCGACGTATTTCCACCTCACCGTCAGGAGCAGATCCGTATGCAGGTTTCCGGTATACTGAAAGCTGTAATTACGCAGCAGCTGCTTCCAAAACGTGATGGCAGCGGACGAATTGCCGCGCTGGAGGTTATGATTGGAACAGATGCGATCAGCAGCATGATTCGAGAGAATAAGGTCCATCAGATCAATTCCATTATACAGACAGGGATGCGTGAGGGAATGCAGTCTTTGAACTTTGCTTTGGCACGTCTGGTGCGAAACGGCATGGTGACAAGGGAAGTGGCAGAGAAATACAGCGATGATCCGCAGGAGCTGAAGCAGTATCTGCAATAGAATCCGGTTTCAGCAGTGCACAAAATAAAAATCAGACTTGTAAACAACGTGCAAGTTCTGTATAATAATAAAAGAAAACGTTGAGCAGGAGTAGTAGTTTGGACACCGCAGGACAGGGAGAGCTGATGACGCACTGAGAGTCGGCACACTGCAGGACCTTATGAATTCACCTGTGAGTGGGTTTAATACACCCCCGTTCCATGACGGTTATCCATGACAGAAAGTAAGTGTGTCGCATGACGAAACAGGATGGTACCGCCCGCAAGGGTTCCTGTGTCTTGTGGCTTTTTTTATAAGCAGAAAGGAAGTTGAATATGGAAAAGCTAACGAGTATCAAAGAAGAAGGTCTTTCCCAAATCGAAGCATGTGAGGACCTTGCCCAGCTGCAGCAGCTGCGTGTGCTGTATCTTGGTAAAAAAGGGCCGATTCAGGAAGTGATGAAATCCATGAAGGATTTGCCGAAGGAGGAGCGCCCGGCATTTGGTCAGCAGGTAAATGAGGTTAAGACCCTGTTTGCGAATGCGATTGAAGAACGCAGGGCAGTTTTGGAAGTCGCAGAAATGGAAAAGAGGATTGCGGAAGAAAAAATTGATATCACCCTGTCCGGTCAGAAGCCGAATCTGGGCAATGCACATCCGCTGATGATCGTACAGCAGGAAATGGAGGATTTATTCATCGGTCTGGGCTACACGGTAGAGGAAGGCCCGGAAGTAGAGATGGATCTCTATAACTTTGAGCGTGCCAACATACCAAAGGATCACCCGGCCCGGGATATGCAGGATACCTTTTACATAAATGCGGAAGAGCTTCTGCGTACACATACCACGGCAATTCAGACAAGACAGCTTGAAAAATTTGCTCAGGAGGGCAAGGAGCTGATCAAGGTCATCTGTCCCGGAAAGGTATATCGCCGTGACGATGACGATGCAACCCATTCCCATCAGTTTATGCAGTGTGAGGGGCTGGTTGTCGGTGAACACATCACGCTGTCCGATTTAAAGGGGACGCTGCAGTTTCTGGCACAGAAGATGTTTGGGGAAGAACGTGTGATACGGTTCCGTCCAAGCTATTTCCAGTTTACAGAACCAAGTGTGGAGGTTGATGTCAGCTGTCATGTATGTGGTGGCAAGGGCTGTCCGGTCTGCAAGGGAACCGGCTGGATTGAAATTCTGGGTGCCGGCATGGTGCATCCGAATGTTCTTTCCATGGCAGGATATGATGCGGAAAAGCTGAGCGGTTTTGCTTTCGGTATCGGAATTGAACGAGTGGCAATGCTGAAATACGGAATTACGGATATCCGTAATTTCTATACCAATGACATTCGTTTCTTGAAGACATTCAACCGGTTTGAGTAGGAGGACGCTGACATGAAAATAAGTAAGAAATGGCTAAGCCAGTATATGGACTTATCCGATATGAGCATAGAGGAAATTGCGGATAAAATAACGTCTGCCGGTCTTGAGGTAGAGGGCATTGAAAAAATGAGTCAGGGAAGCAATCTGGTCATCGGTAAGGTGATAAGCTGTGAGGATCATCCGGATTCCGATCATCTGCATGTATGCCAGGTTGACCTTGGAGATAAAATTGAACAAATCGTATGCGGTGCGCCAAATGTGGCAGCCGGACAAAAGGTAATTGTGGCTCGTGTCGGAGCGAAGCTTCTGGGTGGTGACATCAAGGCAGGTGTTATCCGTGGACAGGAGTCCAATGGAATGATCTGTTCCCTGCTGGAGCTGGGCGTTGATCCGCATCAGCTGAGTGAGGAAAGCAAAAACGGCATAGAGGTGCTGGATGAGGATGCACCGGTGGGAAATGAAAATCCGCTGGGCTACCTAGCTCTGGATGATGAAATTCTGGATGTGGGATTAACACCGAATCGAAATGACTGTATGGCTGCGTGGTCCATGGCACTGGAAACAGGTGCGATTCTGCATAAGGAAGTGAATATCCCATATGTAGAGGGTGCTGCCAATGTAGGGGAAGCAAGCAGGCTGATCGTTCGCAGTGAAACAGAGAAATGTCCGCTCTTTTTGGGAAAGATCATCAATTCCGTAACCATTAAGCCTTCACCGAAATGGATGCAGGAGCTGTTGATGGCAGCCGGAATGAAGTCAATCAACAATGTTGTTGATATCAGTAATATTGTTATGCTGGAAACAGGGCAGCCGCTGCATTTCTATGATCTTGATGCTATTCCGGCACAGGAAATCACAGTGAAGGATCAGCAGCGGTTTGATTACACAGCACTGGATGGAGAAAGCTATCACATCGAAGAGGATGATATCGTCATTACGACAGAGGGGAAACCAATCGGTATTGCCGGTATCATGGGAGGTGATGATTCCAAGATTGAGGAAACAACAAAGGGAATCATTATCGAGGCAGCAATCTTCCATCACGTATCCATCCGAAACACCAGCCGCCGTTTGAATCTTGGCACGGATGCCAGTGTCCGCTATCAGAAGGGTATCGAGCCGATGGCTACCTTCAAGGCTGTGGATCGTGCAGTGCAGCTGCTGATTGAATATGCAGATGCAAGTGGATTGGAAGAAACCAAGCAGTATGGCAGCAATGGCTATACACCGTTGGAATTTGATGTGAATCTGGATCGCATCAATGTTCTACTTGGCACGGATTTCCAGCAGGAAGAGGTTATGAAGGTACTGAATGATCTGCATCTGGAGCCGTCTGTTAACAATTCGGATATTCATGTGAAAATCCCAAGCTATCGAATGGATCTGGCAATCGAGGCCGATATCGCAGAGGAAATCATTCGCATTCTGGGATATGACCGTCTGCCAAGTACAATGCCGAAGATGCCTTCCACTGTCGGAGCGCTGAACAGACGACAGCAGCTGCGCAGAAAATACAGAAATATGCTTTCTGATCTGGGCTACAATGAAGCGGTTACCTATTCTCTGGTTGGGAAAAAGGAAATCGAGGATGCAGTCATGCCGCACAAGGACATTGTCGAGCTGGCAGCTCCGATGAGTGAGGATCACAAATATGTGCGGGATTCCATTCTGCCGAGTCTGCTGGAGTGTGTGGCTTATAATCAGGCGCGTTCCATCAAGGATATTGCATTGTTTGAAATCAGCAATGTCTATGGATTGGGACACGTGGAGGAACGTCTGGCTGTGGCAGCAAGCGGTGCTCTGCAGGAAAACCGCTGGCAGAAATTCCGCATGGAGGTGGATTTCTATACCGTCAAGGGACTGGTCGAGGCACTTCTGGAGAGTATCGGTTATCAGGGAAGCCGTGTAGTGTTTAAGGAAAATCATACCGATATTGTACATTTCCATCCATATCGCAGTGCAGAGGTGTATCTTGGAAGAGAGCTTCTTGGACTGGTTGGTCAGATTCATCCGAAAATGGCGCAGGCCTATGATATTACAGAAACACTTGCTCTGGAAATCAATCTGGAGGTTCTCTTGAAGAACAAGCCGGGAAAGGTGAAGTTCACCGAGGTAAGCAAATATCCATCCATCAGCCGCGACCTTGCATTTGTCGTGAAGGAGGATGTTAAGGTAGCGGATATCATTAGCAGCATTAAGAAAAACGGCAAGCTGGAGAAAGAGAATATTATCCAGAATGTGGAGGTGTTTGACGTTTACACCGGAGAACATGTGGAGAAGGGAAGCAAGTCTATCGCGTTGAGCATTGTTTTCCAATCTGCACAGCGTACGCTGAAGGATGCGGATATCAATGAAATCCACAACAGGATTCTGGAAACACTGGAGAAGGATCTGCACGCACAGCTGCGAGCATAAGCACCTGTTTCAGGAATACCGATAATTTATAGAAAGAGATGACAGGCATTTCGCACATGTCATCCTTTTTTTATATCTGCTTTCAGAAATCAGGATGCCAAGTAGAATCCAATGGCAGCGAACATAAAAAACATGGAACGGTTGCGAAAGAAACAACAGAAACAGCCTTATTCTTTTGATTTCCCTGTTATGAGGAAGGCAATAAATGAAGCTGATATGCAAAATGGCTGTACCGGTTTGATTGCGCATATAATCCCTATCATGCCGCAATTCTATATGCCTGTAAAGGAAATAAAAAAACGCGCCTTTACTCTACATTATATAGAGAAAATGCGTGTTTATGCTGAGACGGCTGTTTCCCATCCTCTTTACTTCTTTCCGGACTCATGCTGGAGACGGAATACAAGAATTTGCGGAGGCGCCAGCAGGCGCATATCGATATCCTTGGTTCCAAGACCATTGGATACATACAGACTGGTACCATTGATATCATAGGAGCCGTGATTATAGGTTGCAGCTCCTTCCATGGTATGCAGCGGTCCTAATAGCGGCAGATAGATCTGTCCGCCCAAAGAATGCCCCGCGATGATCAGATTGAGATATTTTGTATTGATTCCGCTTGTTTTTACAATATCGGGACAGTGCGTCACCAGAATATTAAATTCGTCCTCACTGACCTTTTTCATAGCCCTGTCCGGCTGCGGATCACCGTTCAGCATATTGTTTAAACCAATCAGTGATATGCTGGAATCGCCCTTGTTTCTGAGCCGTATACTGGTATCACTCAGAATTTCAAAATCGCTGTCATATAAAATCTGAGAAACGATCTTCTTTGTCTTGTCATTCGCCAAATCCTCATCACCGAGAACGACGAACTTGCCAAGTGGTGCATCGATGCTTTTCAGGATGGTTGTCAAATCCTTGCTCATCTGAGAATCCGGAGCCTTTGTCTGCGGGTTGGAGAACATGTCACCACCGAAAATCACAACATCGGCACCGGTTGTATTCAGCTTGCTGATCATACTCGTAAGACGTTCTTTGTTCATGTATTCATTGTATTTGATATCGCTGATGAATGCGATTTTCAAATCGTTCATATCTTCCGGTATCTTGCTGGAGGAAATCGTCTGATAGGAGAGGTTCACACGGTCTACGGAAATATAGATGGAGTAGAAGAAGACTCCGGCGACGATCAGAGCAAGAAGTATCAGGACAGAAACGATTTTAAGTAGTTTTTTTACCATTGCCGACACCTCATATTCCTTACTATTCTATCATAAATTGCGGTGCATTGCCATAAGAAAAGACAGTCGTTTGACTGTCTAGGATTGTGCGTTCTGCGGTTCCTTCTTTTTCGCCGGACGCTTGGTTGCTCTGGCAGCTCTGGCCTGTGCCATGGCAGCCATTGCCGTCTTGGAATTGATAATGACCGGGATGACGATCGGATTACGATGCGTCTTGTTATACAGGAACGGCTCCAGTGTCGAGCGCACACAGTTCTTCAGCTCGGAGAAGGTGGTGCGTTCCTTCATTTTCTCATTTAAAGCCGCATACACGATCTGCTCAGCTTCGCGCAGCAGACCCTGTGAATCCTTGATGAAGACAAATCCCCGGGAAACGATGACCGGCTTGCACAGCACCTTGTTTTCCTTGGAATCTATCGCAATGATAGCGGCAACCAGACCGTTGTCAGCCAGAATGGTACGGTCCTTTAGGACGGCTGTGGATACACCGCTGATGTCATTGCCGTCAACATATATATCATCCGCCTGAATTCGCCAGCTGCTTTCAAACACCTGATGATTGCGCAGTATCAGAACATCACCGTTTGCACAGGTGAAGATGTGATCATCCGCCAGTCCGGTTTCCTTTCCGGTTTCCTTATGCTGCACCAGCATTTTGTATTCGCCGTGAATCGGCATAAAGTATTTCGGCTTGATCAGCTGCAGCATCAGCTTCTGTTCCTCCTGAGAGGCATGTCCTGTTGTATGCAGATTGCTCAGGATGGATTTTGTCAGTACATTGGCACCGGCGCGAAACAGCTTGTTGACCACCTGATTGACGCTTGCTCCGTTGCCCGGAATCGGACTGGAGGAAAAGACAACCGTATCGCCTGGAATCAGCTTGATGTAGCGGTGGGTTCCATTCGCAATCCGCGACAGGGCGGCCAAAGGCTCTCCCTGACTTCCGGTACATACGATACAGGTTTTGTTTGCCGGTGTGCGTCCCAGCTGATCCGGACTAAGGAAATGCTGCTCGCCAACCTTGATTTTGCCCATTTTGCGTCCAATCGTCACGACATTTTCCATGCTTCGTCCAAAGATGATCACCTTTCTTCCGCAGGCAACTGCAGCCTCCAGAATCTGGGATACACGGTATACATTGGAAGCGAAGGTTGCGACGATGAGCCGTCCGCTTGTTTTTTTCATCGTATCGAGAATTTCCGCTGCCACCTTTTTCTCGGAAATGGAGAAATCCTCCACACCGGAATTGGTGGAATCGCTCAGCAGCAGATCGACACCGATCTGTCCCATATACGCCATGACCTGATAATCGGAATTGGTGCCGACCGGGGTCAGGTCAAATTTGAAATCGCCGGTATGAACGATGCGTCCGTTCGGCGTGTTGATCAAAATTCCCAGAGAATCGGGAATGGAGTGAGTCGTATTGAAGAAGCCGCATGTGAAATGCTGCATCTTAACCGAGCTGCGATCATTGATTTCAATGATTTTCACACTGCGCAGCATTCTGCGCTCCTCCAGCTTTTTGTTGATCAGTGCCACTGCAAAGGCAGGGGCATAGATTGCCTCAATATCCACGCTTTTTAACAAAAACGGGATCCCGCCGATGTGATCCTCGTGACCATGGGTGATGATCAGAACCTTTCGCTTGCGGTTATTTTTTACCAGATAGTTGTAATCCGGAATGACATAGTCAACACCGAGAAGGTTTTCCTCAGGAAAACGAACACCAGAATCGATAATCAGTATCTCATTCTCGTGTTCAAAGCAGTACATATTTTTACCGACTTCGCCCAGTCCTCCCATAGCATAGATGAGAGTATCTCCGCGTTCCGTATTGATTTTATTATAACTGTTCTTTGTAGTCTCCTGATTGTTTCTCGGTGCAGTGTTTCGATTATTTCGATGATTGTTATTCATAAATAACTCCTTTCTTACATACCAAATTTGAATCTGCACCTGATATCTTTTACTATTATAGCATACTTTGAAAAAAATAAACGTGTTTTGCTGCTAATTTTCCCATGTAAGCGCATGTCTTTTTCATATTGCACCGTTTCAGCCATAAGAAAATGCTCATTTCTGAGCATTATTCAATGACGATTGCTGTTGGATCCTCCCGCCATGGATCCTGTTTGTTTATGCGGTCATAAAACAACGTTCCTGAAAAATGATCGATTTCATGCTGAAGGACAATGGCCAGATAATTCTTAGCCTTTATCGTTATTTCCTGCTTTTGCAGAAGGTCATATCCCCTTACGGTGATACGCGCTGCTCTGGGTACGATACCCTCGTGCTCATTTTCAACAGACAGACAGCCCTCTCCGTTTTTCAGATAAGCGCGCTGTACGGACTCGGATACGATCCGCGGGTTGACAAGCGCATATTCGTCAATTCCTTCCTCATTGGGCACAACCACAGCCAGCATTCTTTTTGGAACACCAAGCTGTATGGCAGCGATACCCACCGCAGGACGAAGATTCTCTTTCTCAGCGATTTCTGCATCCTGTGAGCTGCGGACATAGGTCAGCATGTCCTGCAGCAGTGCTTCGTCCTCAGCACCGAGGGGAAGCGTAACAGGCTCACTTTTCGTACGAACGATTGCATCTGTATCTTTTACAATATCATCATAGTTCAAACTCATATGCAAACTCCTTTTCTTACGATACTATTTTAAACGCTTTTCTCTGAGAATGGAAGTGTTTTGCGAAATTATTGTGAAAAAACATGGAATCTATGATATTATAAAAGATACATGAGAAATGAAAAGGAGAGGAATACGCATGCGAATAAAAAATGTAGTCTTAACGTTGAAGATGCCGAAAAAATTTGATTTTCTAATGCAGTTTGCCGTGCTGATTCTGATCCTGTTCGGTACCCTGATGATCGTATCCACCAATGTCGGCAATACGACGAAGGATCCCTATATCATACCAAAGGTTCTGGCAAAGCAGCTGTTTTTTATCATTGTATCCTATGTGCTGATGACCTTTTTTGCGAACAACTTCACAATGAAGCGTGCACAGAAGCTGTTTCCTGTCTTTGGTATCGGCATTATCATCGCATTGTTTTCCACACAGCTGTTTGAAGGTGTGCTGGGAAGTAAGGCATGGATTCGTATTCCAATACCCGGTCTTGGCGAAATGACGATTCAGCCGTCAGAGTTCGCAAAGGTTTATATGGTTGTGGTGATGGCGGTATTTGTAGAGCTGACGGCCCGAAGGCGCAAGTTTAAGTTTTGGACGATTGTCCGTATTCCGGTATATTTTTTCATGGTAATCGCAGCCGCTATCCTGCTGCAGAAGGATTTGGGAACTCTTTTTGTTCTGGTTCTGCTGTGTGCCATCTGTTTTCTGATACCCTCGCATATCAGCTTGCGCAAGCAGCAGCGATGGGTGCGTCTTGGATTGATCATCGGATGTATCAGCATTGTATTTATCATGAGTGAGCCGGTTATTGATTTCCTGAACGGCATCGGACCTTTGCAGCATGTTGCCGTCCGTATTGAAAATGCGCTGAATCCGTTTACGGACCCGCATAACAACGGGTATCAGCTGATCAACGGTCTGTATGGCTTTGCCCGCAGCGGCTTTACGGGAGTCGGACTGGGAAATTCCATTCAGAAATACGGTTATCTGACACAGTCGGACAATGACTTTATCCTGTCGATCATCGTTGAGGAGCTGGGGATTTTCGGACTTATGGTCGTTGTGCTTGGCTATGTGGTCATTTTGCAGCGGCTGTTCTATTATGCCTTTCACACGAAGAGTGAGGGCTATAAGGTCATACTGGTAGGAACCGCCATGTATATTTTCATTCACTTTGCACTGAATGTCGGCGGAGTGAGCGGCCTGATTCCGCTGACCGGGGTACCGCTGCTGTTTATTTCCAGCGGAGGGTCCTCCCTGATGTCCATCATGACGGCAATCGGTATTTCCCAGTCTGTCATTTCCAGAATACGAAGACAGGGCAGTGTGGCAGTCAGTGCGGCAGCCAAGCAGCTGCCACATACATAAAAAAGAGCCCTAAGGGGTAAAGGGCTCTTTAAGAAAGGGAAGAGGAGAAACAAAGATTGGGGGGTAACAGCCGTTTTACCGGCTGCACTATTATACTTCCCCTATGCATTTGCTTTATACATGAGGAGTTGAAAAAAATGAGAATTGTTGCAGGTGAATTTCGATCCCGTGTGATTTCAGCGGTCGAAGGCAATACGACACGGCCTACAACGGATAAAATCAAGGAAGCTGTTTTCTCCCGTATCGGGCCCTATTTTGACGGAGGAAACATGCTCGATCTATTTGGCGGCAGCGGGAATATGTCTTTGGAGGCGATTTCCCGCGGTATGGAGCATGCGCTTGTTTGTGATGTCAGTCATGCAGCTGTATCAACCATTCGTAAAAATGTGAAGACGCTGGATGTTGCCTCACGGGTGACCATCTGGAAAATGGATTATCGTCAGGTGCTTGCCAAGGCTTCACAGGAACAAAGAACCTTTGATCTGGTCTATCTGGATCCCCCGTACAAGAAGCAGCAGATTTTGCATATTTTGCAGTATCTCGATACGCATGATCTGGTGAATGAGCTGGGAGATATCGTCTGTGAGAGTCTGAAGGAGGATGAATTTCCTGATCAGGTAGGTGCTTTGCATAAGGTAAAGGATGTCACCTATGGAATTACCCGCATAACGTATTATCGAAAGGAGTGCATGGAATGAAAACAGCAATCTTTCCCGGAAGCTTTGATCCTGTTACACTGGGGCATCTGGATATCATTGAGCGCGCCAGCAGATTGTTTGATCGCCTGATTGTCGTTATTCTGGAAAATTCAGAAAAACATGCCACCTTTTCCATAGAGAAGCGTTTGACATTCCTGCGCAGCAACACAGCGCATCTTTCCAATGTCGAGGTAGCCGCTGATCACGGCCTGACGGTTGATTTTGCCAGAAAGCAGGAGGCGGTTGCTATCGTGCGCGGTGTGCGGAGTGTGAAGGATTATGAATATGAGCTGGATATCGCCAGTGTGAATCAGCATATTGCGCCTGAGGTGGAAACTGTACTGTTGTACGCATCCCCGAAATTTTCCTATGTGTCCAGCTCTATCATACGGGAGCTGGTGAAATACGGACAGGATATTTCTGCTTATGTACCGAAGGATGTAACGGAGGCCTTTGTGAATAGATAAAAAGCAGGGAAGGGAAAAGCAGCGGATAGGTATATCGTTTTTTCCTAACGCTTGAATACCGGTATAAGCTGCTTTAAATTAAAGAATGAAATTCCTAATATACCGATATCAGAGAGAGACGTTTAACAGTAACGGAAATATTGAAAATGAAAGAAGAAAAGGAAGATGACGCGGCCTAAATGCCTGATCATCTTCCTTTTCATGCTTCTCAATCAGCTCCGCAACCTGCGTGTGGCTCTTTTTTTATGGCAACATGAATCAGTATCGGCTGGAGCTTAACAGCGTCTGCATAATTGAATGATCTCTTGCCGTAAGAGAAAGAAATCCCTGTCTCGTAACGCTGCCACACCCATGTCACGTAGTTCTTTGATAGCTGCAGGGCTTCTATATGAGCTTTGAGATATCATTGGCTTGTGCCCGGTACCGCCTGTGCATCCTCTTCAACAGTGTCCGGCAGATAGTATTCATATTGTTCCAGTATCTGTGATTGCGTTAGCCTTCGATATTTTATAAAACGATAGCATAGAAGAATCACTCTTGCGGCTTCCACTGATAAGATCAGGATCAACAGCTGACACAGGGCAGTCAGAAAGCCTCTTCTTATCATTTTTATCAGTGTTGAAATCAGGTAAAGCAGAAATGCAGCAACAAAATAATTGTGTGTTTTATGCTCGGCTTCTTGAATTGCAGCTTCCAGCTTTCGCATATAGACAGGGAAGTGAAACAGCTCAATAAAGAAAAACAAGGCGCTGATCAGCCACAGAGTGGAGATGCTTTGCTGCATGAGCTGTGCGACAGCTGTCTGCAGACTGGAAGAGCATAACACGAAAATCGAAGAGGCGGTAATGAAAAGCATGTGCAGAAGTGTTTGTATATTCAAAAAGGTGAAGGCATGATAGGTAATCACCATGCTGTTTTTGGACATCCAGTTGATTGGCCGATACAGATTAGCTGGAAACAGCATACAAAGGATAAGACCTAAAATGGAGAAATCCGACAGACGTCTACGCTGCGCTGCACTTTCATACACGATTGCGCGTCTATGAATATCTGCCGGTGGAATGCCTGCATAGTCTTCCTGCGAATACGGCTCCCAGCTGCCTCGGCGAAACCGTTCTACCTGAAAGGGAACAGCTTCAAACTTCAGGCGCTGCAGAAGAATATGCAGCAGCTTAGGGTCTTGATAACGTCCTGCAGAGAAGGTGGCGATGCTTCTGTTCGCCAGAATTGCATCGAGTACCGCTTTTCGATCAAAGCCGAATTCCTCCAGGATGTCTGCGGCAGTCATCGTGGCTGCTGTATTTCGTATGGTAAGCCGCTCTTTGATATCCGCATCATCCGTAAAGGCATCCTCGTCATAGACCATTTGCTCGAATTCTACAAATTCTTCCCTTCTTCGATAAAACAGTCGGTAAGCGGTTAGAAAGCGACATCCCAAACCGGTAAGGGTAAATGCCGGAACAGCAAGCAGCACCATATACAGCAATGGCTGCAGTCGCTCGGGTAACAGCAGCTGGAGGAGGAGCATGCACAGAACAAAGATGCCCAGAGCGCGTAAGAATGTTTTCTGCAGAAGGTTCGCCGGGTGATAGCTTTCCTTTTTTATTCGATTCATAAGAAAGCATCGCATGCATGCATAACAGGGAATACAGGCAAGCAGCACGAGCATACAGATATCCATGAGGTCTGTGGACGATGCCACATACAGCAATATCATATACCCGGGTATCATCGTCAGAAAAAGGATGCCCCAATATAAACTCCTTTGTATGAGCGCTGCATGCGTATGCCATTGCAGAAGGTAATACTGTATCATGACTACAATGGATATCAAAGCGGCCAGTGTGCAGCAGCCATACATGAACAGGGTGGACAGATAGGAGGTTCTTTGCTCAGCCGCAATATATTGCAGTGTGGCAAGAAACCATGAAAAGCTTGTAACAACAAAAAAAGCGGACATTGCGGTGCATACGGCTGCCAGCAGCAGAATCGCATTTGCAGCCTGGCTGCTTTTGGTAACGGTGATATGCTGTTTTACATAGGCAGTAATAGGATCGTACATGTGAAACACTCCATTTCTTTTATAGTTGAGAAAGAGCCAACGATGCCTGATGGTTATGTGGAAAATTCGACAAACTGAAAAAGAAGCTATACGGTATACAGGAAGAGAAGCATGATTCCTGGACATACATGCACCTTATAGGATGATATTTTGCATACCCCGAAATATGCGATGCTGTACAGCTTTTGTTATCGCTCTTTCAAGATTCGCAGCGCCTTCTTTATTTTGTAAGTAAATATTCAGATTGGGCACATAGCATTTCAGGTCAAAGCATGGTATAATTACAAGGATATTGCAGAAAGGATGAACCGTATGAGTTCGATGCATTTTCAGCCGCCGAGTCAGGATGCGGTTAAAAATAAATTTATTACGTCCATGAGCATGCTGCTCATTGTTGTCAGTCTTTATGTTACCTGCTATATGCTGTTCTTTCGCACCGTAGAGGTGGATGTGACAAAGGATGCAGGTATCGAATACAGGGGAGAGGATGGTTCCGCCAATGTGCGGGTAATCAATCGAAACCAGAATTACAATCAGCGTATACAGGAGTTTATGGATTCCATCACCTATGAGGTGAAGCCGGCGAAAAAGCTGAAAAACGGTGATGAGCTGACCATAACCGCCCGATATGATGAAACGCTTGCCAGCCGTTACCATGTAAATCCGATTCAGACTGTTCGCAGAGTGAAGGTGAAAAATCTTCCGGAGCGGTTTGCGGATGTAAATGAAATCCCTGCTTCGTTTCTTTCTACGCTGGATGATCGAACCAGGAGCTATCTCAATAAAAATATGGAACAGATATTAAATGAGGATTTCACCTCATTCTTCATCCGTTCCCAGCCGGAGCTGGTCAATCAGAAGCAGATGTATCGTGTCTTTCTGGATGGAAAGAAATCCAGTGCAAAGGATAAAATCATCGATATTTATGCAATAACGGCAAAGGGTGAGGTCAACACCTCCAGCAAGAAGGAGACACTGGAGATGAAGGAGGATACCATTTATTATATGATTACATATAATGAAATCAATACATCCTTACGTATACTGGATGAGAACGTGTATGGAGAAAAGCTGATTATCTCCGAATCTAACGATTTGACGAAGGAAACGCAGTTTACCAGCTTTATGAAGAGCAAGTACAAGAGCGCATATGAGGTTCAGATTATGAAATCCGAAGCAAATAGCTGATATACCGGATATGGATTACATAAGGAAGTATAGTTCTTTAAGCACACACAACGAAAGGCTGTCTGCACTGTTAGACAGCCTTTCGTTGTGTGAAAAGCGGGGCTATTTCAGCAAAGTGCCAATCGCATCCAGATCCTGCGGGTCACTCTTGTCAAAGCGGATCACGCAGGCATCCTGCTCGCTGTAGCGGGGAATCAGGTGTACATGAAAATGCATGACGCTTTGTCCTGCCACCTCATGGATATTGCTTAATACATTCATTCCCTCGGCATGGGTACGCTCCATAATGCGTTTTGCGAGCATCTGTGCAACCTCCATGACATGCTTCATCAGCTCCGGCTCACAGCTCATGAAATTCTCTGTATGCTGCTTGGGGATTACGAGCGTATGTCCCTTTGTCACCTGTGAAATATCAAGAATGGCAAGCACGGTATCATCCTCATAGATGCGGGTTGCGGGAATTTCACCTTTTACGATACTGCAGAATATACACATAAAAATCCTTCCTTTCCTTTTTACGTATTATAGCAGAAACAGGCAAAAAGAAAAAGAGCACGAAGCTCTTAATCCTGAACGATATAGGATTCATTGGTGGATTTGATACCGTCATAAATATCCTTATCGTAAACTGTGAAATCATATTTTTTCAGATAATAAGCGGTTGCGGCCGGCTCGATATCGGTAGATGCTTTCTCAACGATGCTGTTGATGGCATCCTCTTCAAAATTCTTCGGTGTTGCGTTTGTGACCTTCACAACATAGTATTTCTTGCTGGATGTATCCTCCATCACACTTTCAATCAGACCCTTTTTATTTGTGGATTTGATCTTGTCAAACACCGTTGTCGGCAATCCGCTTTTGGAGTTATAGATTTCCTCTGATCCCTTGTAGGTGGTTGTTGATCCGTATTCCTTCACAACAGCCTTGAAATCCTTGCCGTCCTTGAGTGCCTTCAATGCATTTTCCGCTTTCTTCTTGGAATCAGCCTCCAGAATCTGTGCCTTAACAGGATAATAGCTGTCAAACATGGCTTTTTCCTTAGCTTTTACATACTTTTTGTTTAATTCCTTCTGCTGCAGTCCCGGATAGATGCTTTTTTCCTTATACTGCTCCAGATTATCAAAGCCGTACTGCTTCAGTGTGTCCTGCAGACTGTCACCATACATGCTCTTTAAGGATTTTACAGATTCCTCTGCTTCCTTTTTCATGGCGTCTGAGACCTTGATATTTTCCTTCTTGTAGATCTGTGTCTTGATCAGGCTCAGCGTTTCGTTTGCTCCTGCGCTGGTTTTGATCAGACCGTAAATATCACCGTTGGTTATTTTGTTGCCTTCGATGGTGATCAGTGCTTCGCTTCCATTTGAAATTCCTGCCGTGGCATCCTTACAGCCTGCCAGAGTGAACAGCATCATAGCGGCGAGCAGTGTACAAAGCTTTTTCATATCTCTCGTCCTCCTATTCCTTTACGTCCAGGATGTCCATGATCTGTTTTTTGACATCATCATTCGCATATTTGATATCCAGCTTCTTTGCAGCTTCCCACAAATACGTGTTGGACAGGTTTTCCGTACCGCTGGCAATCGCCTTGTACAGGGAATCCTTTGCCTTCTTGTCTTTTTCCAATTTCGCTTTATCCGTTTCTTCCACCTTGATCAAGTGCCAGCCGTTGTAGCTGTCATTGCTTTCCTTGACCCAGTCACTGGTTTCTTTGGCCTTCAGCTTGAAGGCGGCATTCTTGAAGCTGTCCACATAAGAGGTGTCGGAATCCATATAGCCCAGATATCCGCCATCACTCGCACTTCCGTCATCACTGTATTTTTTAGCGACATCCGCAAAGCTGTCACCCTTCTTTAATGCGTCCTCAACCTTCTGCACCTTTTCCAGTTCCTTCTTGGTCGGCTTGTTTGCATCCTCCATCTTAATCAGGATATGGGAAACCGTACGGGATTTCTTTTCCTTGTAGATTGGTGTAAACAACTCATCCAGATGCTTGGAAATGTAGTCATTCTGCATTTTTTCCATTTTTGCCACGGTCATGCAGTAGTCATACAGCTGGTCGGAGGTAAATCCGTATTGTGCGATGTTCTGCGAAATCAGAGCCTCTGCATCGGTACCGCTGCTGGCTGCCTGACTTTCCGCACTCTGCTTGATATTGGATTCATACTCCTCAGCCGTCTTTTTCAATTCATCCGTAGTCTTGATGCTGCTGTTGATAACCTCTGCCTGAAATTTCATGAACAGCATACTTTTTCCATACGTTTTACTCAGATTCTTATACAGCTCATCGGCAGTGATATTGACATCACCCTTCAGTCCTGCAACCACATCTTTGCCATCGACACTTTTTCCGGGAAGCTTCCCCTTGTTGGTGTCATAGACGCTGAATATCGCAAAGCCGATAAAAATCAGCGCAATCAGTACGACAAACCATTGCTTTTTCAGTATCTTGATCATAATGTCCTCCTAAATGAATACCGTAATATTATAGTGTATTTGCCTTTCAAATGCAATTTTTTGGAAGTCTTTCCTGTAATTTCACACAAAAGTTCAGAAAGAAATCACATGGCATTCGGTATATGTCACAGAAAGGTTGAGTTTTGTAAAATCAGGGTTTTGCGGCTGTTTTTTATACAATCCCTATTTCTTTTGTATGAAATACAGCGAAATCAATCGTTTGAATTGTGAATTGCAGGAAAATTTGGTATGATAATAACCGGACGAAAGGATGATAATGATGAGTTGTTTACGTATTAAGGATCTGCACGTCAGTGTAGATGGAAAAGAAATTTTAAAGGGGCTGTCCCTTGATATACATAGCGGAGAAATCCATGCACTGATGGGACCCAACGGGAATGGAAAATCCACCCTGCTTGCGGCCATTATGGGCAATCCCAAGTTTCAGGTGACCGGTGGAAGCATTACACTGGATGATCAGGATGTTTTAGCCATGGAGGTGGATGAGCGCAGCAAGGCCGGACTGTTTCTGGGAATGCAATACCCAAGTGAGGTCAGCGGTGTTACCAATTCCGATTTCCTGCGTGCTGCCATCAATGCCCGCAGGGAGCGGCCGATCCCATTGTTTTCCTTCATTCGTGAAATGGAAAAGACAATCAGAGATTTACAGATGAAGGAGGATCTTGCGCACCGCTTCCTCAATGAGGGCTTCTCTGGTGGAGAAAAGAAGCGCAATGAAATCGTTCAGATGAAGCTGTTGAAGCCGTCGATCGCCATGCTGGATGAAATTGATTCCGGACTGGACGTGGATGCTTTGAAAATCGTAGCCGAGGCTGTTGCGGCTATGCAGAGGGAACAGAATATGGGGCTTGTGATCGTATCCCATTATGCCCGCTTTTATGAATTGCTGAAGCCGACCCATGCGCATGTTCTCGTGGACGGACGCATCGTTGTCAGCGGCGGAAGTGAGCTGGTGGAGAAAATTGATCAGCAGGGCTATGACTGGATCGAACAGGAATACGATGTGCAGGTTGTCAGAGAGGAAGAAAAGAAAGTCGAGCTGCTTGGCTCCTGCGGCGCAAGCAGGGGTGCATAATATGGAATATAGCGTACACAGCGGCTTTGAAACGCTGGCTCTTTCACCCCGGAATACGGAAAAGCTGAAGCTTGTGGTGGACGAACGCATAAACGCTTCTCTGCTTGTGACATACAGTGGAACGTGGGAGTCTTTACAGGTGGAGGTCATCGCTTCTCCATTCAGCTCATTAACGCTCATGCTGAAAAACGATGGCAGTGAGGATGTGGTGCTGCAGGTAAGCGGCAGTGTCCACCGTGACGCCTCCCTGACACTGGCTCTGTGTGAGCTGAATGAAGGCAATACTCAGGCCAGGGTTACCCTTGATTTATGTGAAGAGGGGGCTTTTGCCATGCTGCGCAGCGCATGCATCGCCGCAAGCCGCAAGCAGTTTCACATGCAGTGCAATCATTTGCAGGCACATACGGAGGGTCTCATGGAAAACTATGCCGTCGTGGAAGAAGGCGGACAGTATCGCATGGAGGCCACCGGAAAAATCATCAAGGGTGCCAGGGAAAGCAATTCCCATCAGAAGACAAGAGTGCTGACGATGAGTGAGCGGCACAGCAGTGAAGTGGTGCCTGTGCTGCTGATTGATGAAAATGATGTGAAGGCAAGCCATGCGACAACGCTTGGACAGCCGGATGAAAATCAGCTGTATTACCTGCAGACACGCGGGCTTTCCCGCCGGCAGGCTCTCGGTCTGCTGACCGTCGGCTATATCATGCCGATCACAGAGCTGTTTGATCAGGAAGAAGTACGTACTGCATTGAAGGACGAAATCGAAATGAAGGTGGGTCTACATGCTTGACAATGCAAATATCAGAAAAGATTTTCCTATGCTGCAGAAAACCATGCAGTCACATCCGCTCGTTTATCTGGATAGCGGGGCAACGACCTTAAAGCCCCGGCAGGTAATCGATGCGGTCGTCAACTATTATGAGAATTACGGTGCCAATGCGCACCGCGGAGATTATGATCTGAGCTATTTTGTGGATCAGGAATATGAACAGACCCGTAAGGATGTCGCAGCCTTTCTGCATGCGGCGGATGCACGGGAAATCGTTTATACAAGCGGAGCCAGCTCTGCTTTGAATCTGGTGGCATACGGCTATGGCCGCAAGTTTCTGCAACGGGGCGATATCATTTTGACCAGTGTGGCGGAGCATGCTTCGTGCGTGCTGCCGTGGATGCGTGTTGCACAGGAATGCGGAGCTGTTGTTCAGTATGTGCCGCTGGATGCGCAGGGACGCATCACCCTGGAGGCAGTTGCTTCCATGATGAATGAGCGCGTGCGTGTGGTTGCACTTGCACACATCAGCAATGTGCTTGGCTATCTGGCACCGATGCGTGAAATATGCGAGCTTGCACACCGCTATGGAGCCGTGGTTGTCGTGGACGGTGCGCAGAGTGTGCCTCATATCCCGCTGGATGTCGTCGCTATGGACTGTGATTTTCTGGCGTTCTCCGCGCACAAGATGTGCGGACCGACCGGAATCGGAATACTCTATGGCAAGCTGGAGCTGTTAGATGCCATGGATCCGCTGTATCTGGGCGGGGACAGCAATGCACGCTTTGACATGTGCGGAAATATTCAGCTGAAAAACGCACCCTATAAATTTGAGAGCGGCACACAGCCGATTGAAGGCATCTTCGGTCTGCATGCAGCCTTACAGTATATCCAAGGCATCGGACGAAAGAATATCCACGCATGGGAAATGGAGCTGCATGACTATGCGATCCGTGAGCTGCGCAGGCTGGATAATATTGAGGTATACAATCCGGATGCAGACACGGGCATCATTACCTTTAATGTAAAAAATGTATTTGCACAGGATGCGGCGACCTTCTTCAATGCGAACGGGATTGCCGTGCGCAGCGGACAGCACTGTGCCAAGCTGTTAAACAACATGCTGGATACGTCCGCAACCATCCGGGCAAGCTTTTATCTGTACACATCCTATGCGGATGTCGATCGGTTTCTGGATGTATGCCGCAGAGCAACCATGGAAGCCTGTCTGGATGTCTTTTTTTAGGAGGTCGTAAAAATGAGTGACTTAATGAAGGATCCGATGATTTTGCGTTCCATTATCATGGATCATTATGAATATCCAAGAAATCATGAGCTGACAAAGGAGGACGGCTATGTGCAGAAGCATATGGCCAGTGAATCCTGCATTGATGATATTTATGTACAGAGCAGAATACGGGACGGTGTTGTGGAGGACGTGCGCTTTGACGGTGTGGCATGCACGATCTCCACAGCCTCCACCTCCATCATGAGTGAGCTGCTGAAGGGAAAACGCGTGGAAGAGGCAAAGGACATCATCGCCAATTATTTCCACATGATCGATCAGCGGGACTATGATGAGGAGAAGCTGGAGGAGGCGGTGGCATTCTACAATGTGGGAAGTCAGGCCAACCGGATCAAATGCGCCACCATCGGCTGGAAGGCGATGGAGGAAATGATCGAGGAAAGCGAGGAGCGTCATGAGTGAAACCAGAATTCCGGTAAATGAAGAATATAAATACGGCTTCCATGACGAGGATGTCAGTATTTACAATACGGGAAAGGGACTGACCAGAGATACGATTCTGGCAATCTCTCATAAAAAAAAGGAGCCGCAGTGGATGCTGGATTTCCGTCTGCGTGCCTTTGAACAGTTTGAAAGCATGGATATCCAGACCTGGGGTCCGGATGTGACCAATCTGGATTTTGATGATTATACATACTACATCAAGCCAAGTGATAAAACGGAGAAAAGCTGGGAGGATGTTCCGGATACGATCAAGGATACCTTTGACAAGCTGGGGATACCCGAAGCGGAAAAGGAGTTTCTGGCCGGCGTAACCACGCAGTATGATTCCGAGGCGGTGTATCACAATATGCTGGAGGAGGTGGAATCCAAGGGCGTCATTTTTCTGGATACCGATACAGCCTTAAAGCAGCATCCGGATCTGTTTCAGAAATATTTCGGCAGGCTGGTACCGTATACCGACAATAAATTCGCAGCCTTAAACAGCTGTGTGTGGAGCGGGGGAAGCTTTATCTATGTACCGAAAGGGGTAAAGCTGGAAAAACCGCTGCAGTCCTATTTCCGTATCAACACGGAGCGGATGGGGCAGTTTGAGCGTACGCTGATTATCGTGGATGAAGGCGCGGATGTGCATTATGTCGAGGGCTGTACGGCACCGACCTATTCCAAGGATTCGCTGCATGCGGCTGTCGTGGAAATCTTCGTGCATAAAAATGCACGCTGCCGCTATTCCACCGTACAGAACTGGAGCGATAACATCATCAATCTGGTGACCAAGCGCGCCAAGGTGTTTGAAAACGGAAGTATGGAGTGGATCGATGGAAACATCGGTTCTCAGACGAATATGAAATATCCGGCCTGTATTCTGGCAGAGCCGTATGCAAAGGGAACGTGCATTTCCATTGCCGTTGCAGGGAAGCATCAGATACAGGATGCCGGAGCCAAGATGATTCATCTGGCAGACCATACCTACAGCAATATCGTATCCAAATCCGTTTCCCGAAACGGTGGAGAGGTCAATTACCGCGGTCTGGTGCTGCATGGTCCCAATGCCGCCTTCGCGAAAAGCAAGGTGGAGTGTGATACACTGATTTTAGACAAGCAGTCCCGCAGCGACACCATACCGACCAATATTTCCAAAAATATGACATCGCAGATTGAACATGAGGCAACCGTTTCCAATATCAGTGAGGAACAGCTGTTTTATCTGATGAGCAGGGGATTAAGCCGCAGTGCTGCGACCGAGATGATCGTAATGGGCTTTCTGGAGCCCTTTACCAGAGAACTGCCGATGGAATATGCGGTGGAGCTGAACCAGCTTCTGAAGCTGGATATGAGTGACTCCATTGGATGATGTCAGAGCGCGTGCGCTGAAGCGCAGGAATGCACTGAGCAGGGAAGAACGCATACAATACAGCCGCAGAATCTGTGAACGTGTACAGCCATTGCTGCACGGTATCGTTGCACTGTATCGTGCTGTGGGCAGTGAGGTTGATCTTTCCTATCTGAATAAAAGCGGTCTGCATCTTTGTCTTCCGGCATGCAGCAATGCGGATATGCGCTTTTATCACATTGATGAATCAACTGAATATCGGAAGAGCAGGTTTGGTATCTGGGAGCCGGTCCATGCACTGCCTGCCGAAGCATCGCAACTGGACATTGTTCTGGTGCCGCTGGTAGCCTTTGATGAAGCCTGTAACCGCATGGGACATGGCTGTGGCTATTATGACCGCTATCTGCCGGCGTGCAGAGCAACAACAATCGGTATCGCCTTTGAATGTCAGAAGGACATCCTGCAGCTTCATGCGCATGACGTGCCTCTGGATATGATTGTGAGTGAACAGCAGATGTATCGTAGAACGTGAACCGAATGTGTGTCCTGCACATTCGGTTTTTCTTTCGATTATACAAATGGTAACATTATAAGAAAATAAGTTTGGGCATATGATAAACTTTTTTAGACTGACCTTCGTCTAAAGAATGTAAGAATTCAGGATTTCTTCAAAAACGCTGCTTTTTTGGCGGAAGCCTTTTGATATCCTGTATAATTCTAACGGAATACACAAAAGCTTGTTGAAGATGGGAGAGATTATATGAAGTACAAAACACCAGTTTCCCTTGTGCTTGCGGCCTCGGCCTTGCTTATGCTGGGCGCTCTGCTGCCCTCGGTGGCAGCTGATGGACAAAGCACACAGGTCAAGAAGGGACATGCGGTCATGGAAAAGCTCGCCAAGCAGAGCGTGGCTTCCGTGGATAAGAAGATAGCTGCCCAGGAGCAGAAGGAGCGTCTGCAGAAGCTTTCCTCGCAGCCGCTGTCGCTCCGGTTTCAAAATGCATTGATCATGGGAGATTCTCTGGCTGAGGCATTTGGTGATTATCAGCTTGTGAGCAGCAGTAATCTTCTTGCCACACGGGGGCGGCGTACGGACAATATCGATCAGGAAATAGCAACTGCGATATCACTGGCACCGCGTACGATCTTTCTGTCCTACGGCATGAACGATCTGGAATACTGCCGGGGAAATGCACAGCGGTTTATCCGACAATATAAGAAACAGATCCATAAGCTGAAAGAGGCCTTGCCGGATACGAAAATTTTTATCAATTCACTCATACCGATGGATGCGGCAGCAATTGCCCAAATACCCGTATATGCCAGGTATAAGGAGTTTAACGAGGCCTTAAAACAGATGTGTGAGGAAGAACAAATCACCTATATCGATAACACGGCTTTGATGGACTGGTCACCTGCCGTGTATGAAATCGACGGTGTGCATCCCAAATATTCCTACTATCCGATCTGGCTGGCACATATGGCGAGTGAGGCCGGAATATGAAACGCAATATGATATACGTACTCTGCATGCTGCTGGCTGCTTTCGCATTTGCACTGCCCTTTGCCAGAGGCAGCAGGGAAATCGATCTGGATACATTGAAGAAGCCGCTTGCCCCCTATGTGACAGATATGGAGAAGAAGGATGCCGCATGGTTACGTAAGCAGTACCATCTGGATAGTGCCGCATATGAGCAGGCGCTGGTTTACGGTGCAGCCTCTGCGATGGAGGTCGATGAAATCGCAGTATTTAAGCAAGCGGACAAGACGAAGCGGGAAGCGCTTCAAAAGCTTTGTCAGGAGCGTACAAACCGGCAGCTGAAAAGCTTTCAGGGTTATGCGCCCAGACAGAGTGCACTATTGGAAAAAGCCGCCGTTTACGAGGATGGGCGTTATGTCGTTGTCCTGATTCATCCGCAGCAGTCCCGGCTGCGGCAGCTGTTGAAGAAGGCCTGGTAACCGTGCTATGACATTTCCATCCCTGATATTCCTGTTTCTGTTTCTACCCTGTGCACTGGGACTGTACATCGTGGTGAAGCCGAAGGTCAGGAAGGTATTGCTACTGCTGTTCAGCCTATTCTTTTATGCATGGGGCGGGATTGGCAATGCCTGCTTATTACTGCTGTTTGTCTGCATGGTTTACGCTCTTGGCCGCTATATCGGGGCGGTTGAGAAAAAGCGGCGTGCACGACGGTTAACAGAAAGCATACTGCTGCTGGTAGTGCTTCTGTTTTATTATAAATACTACGGCTTTTTTCTGGATACTCTGTTTGCGGTCTTATCCGTACCCATATCCTATGAGGTGCTGCCTATGCCGCCCGGGATATCCTTTATCACCTTTACAGCAATGGCATATCTCATCGATATCCGTCGCGAAGTCATACGGCCTGCCTCCTTTTTACAGGTTGCGGTCTATCTGACGTTTTTTCCAAAGCTGATCATGGGACCGATTGAACGCTATGATGTATGGGCAGGGCAGCTGAAAAACACCTGGCAGCCTGCCATGCTGGAGGAAGGGGCCATCCGCTTTCTGATGGGGCTTTCTCAAAAGCTGCTGCTGGCAGATGCACTGGCACCGCTTTGGTCCTATACAAGCACGCACAGCGTATCCATGGCCAGCGCCTGGCTGGGCCTGCTTGCATACACCTTTCAGATCTATTTTGATTTTCAGGGCTATATGAATATGGCAATCGGACTGGGAAGGATGTTCGGTATTCGTCTGCAGGAAAACTTTGATCATCCCTATACATCGACCAGCATCACGGACTTCTGGCGCCGCTGGCATAGGACTCTGGGAAGCTGGTTTCGCGATTATGTGTACATTCCACTGGGAGGCAATCGAAAGGGCTTGTGGCGGACCCTGCGAAATCTGATGCTTGTATGGGGGCTTACCGGCTTCTGGCACGGTGCAAGCTGGACCTTTCTGCTCTGGGGACTGTATTACGGCATATTGCTCATACTGGAAAAATTCGTGCTTCATCCCTACCTGAAGCGGCTGCCGTCGGCTGCTCGCATAATGCTTACCTTCGCTATGGTGATGCTGGGCTGGGTGCTCTTTGCCAGTGACGGACTGTCCCAGGCGGTCGTGTACTACAGACAGCTGTTTACGACAACCCATGGAGTCGTCGATAGGCAGACACTTTCCCTGCTTGTGAATTACGGCTTCTGGCTGTGTGCGGCAGCGGTGTTCTCCACCCGTGCTCCGCTTGTAGTAAGCAGTAATCTCATGTATGCCCTGCGTGAGCAGCAGTGGTTTTTGAAGCCGGTGCTGACCATTGTCGTGTTTGTCATTCTGCTGTCCTGTCTGATGTCTGCAGGATACCAGTCATTTCTGTATGTGCAGTTTTAAGGAGGTATCGCTATGAAAATCAGAAATGCTCTTCGCAGCTATGGTGTCATCTCGACGATGCTGCTTTGTATGATCGGCTTTATCCTGCTGCATCTTGGACATCGGGACCTTGCCTTTTCAGAAAAGGAAAACCGTGTTTTACAGCAGCGCCCCGCTGCGGATATGGCGGCGGTATTCCATGGCAGCTTTCAGAAGGAGAGTGAAGCATGGCTCCGGGATCAGTTTGATCAGCGCTTTGCACTTGTACAGCTTCACGCCAACCTGAATTATATACTTGGGAAGCGAGAGCTGCAGGATGTTATTATCGGCCAGGACGGTATTCTGTTTCAAAAGCAGGAAAAGCCAAATCAAGAACGGCTTCAGACAAAAGCAGGGCAGCTGCGGTCATTCGCAAAGCGGCATGGGGATAAGAAGCTGTCCATGCTGCTTATCCCCAATAAGTCGGCAATCTGGAAAGAGAAGCTGCCGGTGTACGAGCAGGGGGAGGACCAGCTGGAAACGCTAAAGGATTTTCATAAAAAGCTGCCGGCTGCCATTACCTGGATCGATGCGGCAGCACCGCTTTGGCAGCACCGGGGTGAGGAGCTGTATTATGCCAGTGATCATCACTGGACGACACGGGGGGCAGCCGTTGCCTTTGATGCATGGTGTGCAGCGGAAAAGAAGAAGAGAAAAACAGACTATGCGGTATATACGGTAAACGATCAGTTTTACGGTACACTGGCAAATGCCAGCGGCTATTATCGCGGTAAAAAAGATCATGTGGATATTTATGTGCCAGAGAAATCGCAGGAGCTTGTGGTCACCTATGTACAGGAGCAGCGAAGGACTGCGACTGTATTTGAACGGGACAGGGCGGTATCCGCAAATCCGTATGATGTATTCTTCGGAGGCAATCACGGTCTGATGCAGCTGGATACAGCGCAGAGTGGCAAACGGCTGCTCGTTATCAAGGATTCCTACGCCAACTGCTTTCTGCCGTTTCTGATACCGTATTACAAAAGTATCACCGTTGTTGATCCGCGTTATTACTATGATGATCTGGACAAGCTGATCGAAGAGCAGGGAATACAGGAAATTCTGTTTCTATATAATGCAAATACCTTTTTCAGTGATGATTCCCTCAATGAGATACTGAAAAAAGAAGTGAAGTAAAAAAGAGTACCCAAACAGCGGCAGGTGCGGTATACTGTAGCTGTTGGAGGGTGATCGCATGGAACAGGAAGCAACATTATATCGGCAGATCAGTCGTCAGCTTCTGCAGGATATTTATAAAGGAACCTACCCCTATGGTACAAAGCTGCCTTCTTTGCAGGCACTGTGTGAGCAGTTCGGAGTCGGAAGAAATACGATTCGCGCAGCTCTAGCACTGCTGGAGAAGGATGGGGCACTGCAGCGGGAAAAGGGGAGCTGTGCCCGGGTAAGTCTGGATATACATCATCTCGAGAAGAATCGGTATTTTCTGTATCGCATGGCCTGTTCACGGGATGGGGTTGCCCATGTGTATGATGCTCTGGGGATTTTAATGCCGACAGCAATCCATGCAGCCTTACAGCATGCCGATGCACAGCATTTGGAGGAGCTGCAGTTCGGGATTCGTCAGCTGACACAGAAGGAGCATACCCTGTATGAGCTGAACGAGGCTCTGCAGCAGCTGTATCTGAAGGTTTTAGGCTTTCTTGGAAACGCCTATCTTCTGGATTTGACAAAGCAGCTTCTTGATTTTCTGTATCTGCCCTATGCAAAGAAAGAGAATTCCGAGGAAGCGCTTGCGGATAATAAGGTGAAGCTCAGTGAAACACTTGCCAAGATTCTGCTCTTTGTCATGCAGAATAATCCATTCATGATGAAAAAGACGATACGCTATTTCTGCGAGACTACAAAAAAGGACAGCATGCGTTATCTGGAGCGGATCTGTAAGGGAATCCATCCTCAAGAGGGAATTGAATTTGAATGGTATACGGGGCGTGAGGTGTCCTTTCTGTATATGAAGACGGCGGGAATCATCGTAAAGGATATTGCGGAAAACCGCTATCCGGATGGTCAGCTGCTGAACCTGGAGCAGCTGAGCGAGCGTTATGCGGTATCCCTGCGCACGATGCGCAGGACAATGAAGTTTCTGAATGATCTGCAGCTTGTGGAAACACGCAACGGACTGGGCAGCCGCATTGTATATACTTCACAGCAGAAGATATCCTCTCAGCAGCAGGAACAGCTGCATCCCCTGCTGGATTATTACATCTGTATGCTGGAGCTGACAGAGCTCCTCGCCAAGGCAACCCTTTCCGTATGTATGGAGCGCTGTACATGGAAGGAGCTGGAAGGTCTTGCAAAGGAGATACAGGAGAAAAAGAGGTTGTCGCCGGAATCGGTTCTGTTCATTATAAAGCATCATGAGAATCCGTGTATCTGCAATATCGCAGAGCAGCTCGAGGAAGCGGTATGCGGCAGTATGCTGATCCGAACGCTGTTTGGACATGAAGCCGATGAACAGACACAGCAGGATATGAGAAGTCTGTGCCAAACACTGCGCAACAGAGAACGACGCAGGGCGATACAGCTTATGCAGTCCCTGCTGCATAATGAAACGGGCAGCTGGAAAATGAAGAGGTGCTAAAGGCGCTGTCATATTGCGGTCACGCTCTTTGCATACATGAAAAATGCAGCATACTACTACTTATCAGGAAAGATATTGCCTGGTAAGTTTTTTTATTTGGGCAGGCCTGTATACCGGATAAAAATAAAAGAAAGCTCATAAGCATACCTCTTTTATCTGTAGGAAATCTGGGGCAATCGAAGCAGAGCTTCGTGTAACTGCCTTTTCTCATTGCCTTTTTGCGGATAGCGGAAGTGAGCAAAAGCAGAAGATATGAATGCGGTATTTTTGCAGTTAAAGCATGTGCGATATAACAAGCAGAAAAGCAGCCGATAGGATGGATATCATCCCTGAGGTGCAGGCGAAAAGGCTTTGCGGGTTAGCTGTGGCAGCCCTTGCTTTCATAATGACAGACATAGAAAAAATATAGCACCGGCTGTGTTCGCATCGCATATACATCTGATGAAATCCGTTGCTCTTACTGTTGAAATTATCACACAGGCATCATATAATGATAAGTGGTACTACTACGGGCAAGGATCGTGTATAAAGGATTATGGAAATCCGAGGTGGATAGAATGATGACAAAATCAGATGCAGATGGACAAAACACAAGCCGCTACCGGATTTCAAAAAAGAAGCAGACACAGCCGATTTACGAGATGGTGCCCTGCTATGAGGAAGCAGTGATTCTGGGGGATTCACTGGCAGAATCCATACTGGATTTCCGCCTGCTTCGAAAACATAATGTTGTGGCAAAGCGGAACCGCTGCATCGACAGTATTCAGGGCGATTTGCTGTTTGCTATTTCCATGCAGCCCTCGGTGATTTTCATGGAATATGGAAAAAATGATATGCTCCGTTCCATGAAAGATCTCAATGCCTTTATTGCCTGCTACCGAAGACAGATACAGATGCTGCAGAGTGCTTTGCCACAGACGGCAGTTTATATAAATTCCATTCTTCCGTTGAGAAGAGATGTCATGCGGCGCAATGGCGGGGAGCACAGATATCATAGCTACAACCGGGCGCTTAAGGACATGTGCGATGCGCTTCAGCTCACCTTTATCGATAACAGCTCGCTGATGGAATGGGAGGATGAGGTCTATGAGTATGATGGCATACACCCGAAGTATCCCTATTATCCGAAATGGCTCCGGTATATGGCTGCCTGTGCGGGTCTGTTACCGAAAGAATCAGATTGACAGGGGCTTCTATGCACTATATATCAAAGAGAGTGCGGAAGCGAAAAAGAAAAGGTGCAGATGAACCTGCACCCTACAGACAGTGGTGACAGAAATACTCAGGATGAAGCTAAGCATTTCCATACTGTCGGATTCTTATTTCAAATATGTATTCAGAATGGCATCCAGCTGTTCTTTTTCTTTTTCCAGCCAGGTGTTGAAATCCATACCCGCTGCGGTTACGGCATCGGCAATGGCCGCTAAAAACAGACACATGTCCTCTTCCAGAACAACACCGGCAACATTTCCAAAGCGTTCGTGATACAAAGAATCACTGCCGGATACACTGAGGGTGAAGGCCGGATACGGCTTGCGGTCAATGACCTTTACCGTTCCCTGAAAGCCCAGCAGTCCAATCTGATTGGTTCCGCAGGAGCTTGGACATCCGGAAATAAATATTTTCGGTAATACATGATCTGCATAATTTTTTTCTCTGAGATAGAGGATGACATCCTTCAGCACACCCTGAGAATCGCGCAGCCCCACCTGACATGTGGAGGCTCCGATACACGCCGTACTTTCTTCAAAGGTATTGCGGGCACCATCCCCTGTGACACCCAGTACACATTTGGCCTCGGCAGCGGTACAGTTGATGATGTAAACACCCTGCTGGGGAGTCAGACGCAGCTCTACAGCTTCCATATTCCGAATGCAGTCATAGATCTCCTGCAGCTTCTGCGGTGTCAGACTTCCGCCGATCGGGTGATAATAGACAGCATACAGCCCATGCTGCTTCTGAGCAAAGACTCTGCGATCGCTCAGCACTTGTGCATCCCCTGTTTTCGTGATTGCTTCCTCACGGACAGCTATGGTAAGGCTTTGTCCCTGCAAAGCGCGTTTTAGACGCTCACGATAAGCATCCACAAAGCCCTCACTGCCAAGCGTTTCCTGCATATAACGGGTTCTTGCCTTGGCGCGGTTTTCATAATTCCCAAATTCCATGAACATCAATACCATCGTGGATACATAATATAGAATTGTTTCCGGTGCGACATGCTCACCCACACGTACACCCATGCGCGGATTGTTACCAAGTCCTCCTGCACAATATACATCAAAGGTATGATCCGGATTGGCAACAAAGCCCAGATCACGGAAGGTCGCATGTGCCTCGTTGCGCGAAGAGTTTGTAAACGCAACCTTCAGCTTGCGTGGCAGGGTGTACTTGTTTACGATGGACAGCAGGTATTCGCCGACACGCGCCGCATAGGGAAGGACATCGAAAGCCTCCTGCGGATCCACACCGCTCAGTGGGGAGCACATGACATTACGCGGGAAATCACCGCCGCCCCCACGGCAGACAATGCCGTGATCCAGAGCATTTGACATGATACTGGGAATCTCCATACCGCTTAAATCATGCAGCTGGATCGTCTGGCAGGTCGTAAAATGCGCTCTGCTTACCCCATGCTCCTTACAGGTATCACATATGAATTTCAGCTTGTCCTTTGTCATGACCCCCTGATTCATACGAAGCCGCAGCATGAAGCTGGTGGCACCCCGCTGGGCATAGCTTCCAAAGCCTCCGGAATAGCCTTTAAATTCCTTTACATTCAGTTCCTTGTCCAGAAACCGTTTGGTCTGTGTACGGAAATCCTCGATTTCCGAACGCAGCTCTTCTCTCAGATCGTCGTTCATAAATTCCTCCTTGTTAAAATTGCACTCATGTATCATAGTAGCACGAATTTGGCACATCGACAAATTGTTCTGTGTTATAGGGGTATAAGGAATTCTTATACGGTTTCTATTCTGCCTGCTTGTATCTGCATCCTACAGCCTTTATAATATATCTGGTTGGATTTTTAGGAAGAGGTGAAGGCATGGAGTTCGGGATATACGGTGTGTCTTATAAGGAAGCCGATGCGGATGTGAGAGATTGTACTGCATTTTCCGATACACAGAAAATGGAGCTGTATAATCAATTGCTGGATGTGGATATCACACAGGCTGTGATTCTATCCACCTGCAACCGCAGCGAGCTGTATTTCATATATGAAAAGGAGGAACAGCTGGATCAGATAAGGAAGCTGTTTCTGGCGGCTGCCGGAAAGGCTGTTCCGCTGTTTTTGAAAACAGGCGTGACTGCTGCCTGTTATCTGTTTGAGGTTGCTGCCGGATATCATTCCATGGTGCTTGGCGAGGATCAGATTCTTGGGCAGGTACAGAGCTGCTATCAAATGGCTAATCAGTGTCAGGCGTGTGGAAAACAGCTGCATCGCATGTTTCAAAGCTGCTTTGCGGCGGTTAAACAGCTGAAAACAGCATATAAAATCAGTGAGCATCCGATATCAATTGCCTATCTGGCTGTGAAAAATATCCGCAATGCCATGTCTTTGCGCAATGCGAGTGTTCTGGTTATCGGGAGTGGAGAAATGGCTGCACTGATGCTGCAGTACCTGCAGGAAGAGGAGCTGTCCGCATTGTATGTGTGCAGCCGCAGCCGATACAAGGCCCGGCAGGTGATGTCAGCTGCTATGGAATACATTCCCTTTTCAAAGCGCTATGAGGTTCTTCCATACTGTGATGTGATCTGTTCCATGACAGCCTCCCCGCATCGGATTCTGCGCAGGGAGGACATGCCGCCGATTGATCGAAAACAGCTGTATGTGGATTTGGCGATGCCAAGAGATATCGATCCGCAGCTGGCACAAAGGGGGCGTGTGGTGATTGATATCGATCATTTACAGCGGGAGGCCGATGAGCAGCTGGAGCAGCGAAGAGCCCTGCTGCAGAAGGCTCACGCCATGCTGGAGGCTGCGGCACAGGAAGCGTATGCCAGCCTGCATTCACAGGAGGTGGATCATCTGATTCAGTCTCTGCAGCAGCGTAGTGAGCAGATGGCTGCTGATACCTATGCCCTGCTCCAAACAAGGCTGCAGCTCAGCCCGCATGAGCAGCAGGTGCTGAGAAAGGTTTTGCACACCTCCTTTCTGCGAATGGTCAAGGAGCCGATGCTGGCCTTGAAAAAAGCGAAGGGGCAGGATCAGCAGCTGTATGCGCGGCTGCTGGAAACGATGCTGAAAGGAGATTGATCATGCATATACGAATGGGAACCAGAGGAAGTGCGCTGGCGCTGGCTCAATGCAAAGAGGTAAAGGCACTGCTGGAAAAGGCGTATCCCCAGCATAGCTTTGAAATCTGTGTGATTACCACAAAGGGGGACCGTATCCAGCATGTGGCATTGGACCAGATGAAGGATAAGGGAATCTTTGTAAAGGAAATAGAGCAGCAGCTGCTGGAGCATACGATTGATCTTGCTGTACACAGCATGAAGGATATGCCTTCGGTGCTGGATGAGCGTCTGTGCTTTACCGAAACGCTTTTACGAGAGGATGCACGCGATGTCCTCGTACTGCGTAATGCAGCATCTCTGCAGTCACTGCCCCTGCATGCCCGCATTGCAACTGGAAGCAAGCGACGCAGGTTTCAGCTTTTGCGGCAGCGTGAGGATTTGGAAATCGTCGGCATACGCGGAAATATCGAAACACGGCTGAAAAAGCTGGAGGATCAGCAGCTGGATGGTATCGTTCTGGCAGCTGCCGGATTAAAGCGGCTGCAGCTTGCACAGTATATAACTCAGACCCTGCCGGAGCATATCATGGTACCGGCGGTTGCACAGGGGGCGATTGCCATAGAGGTGCACAAAAAGAGGAATGACCTTGTGGAGCTTGTCAATGCACTGTGTACAAAGCGTGTGGATGAGGAGGTCTGTGCCGAGCGGGCCTTTCTACAGGAGCTCAACGGTGGCTGTCATACACCGCTGGGCGCCAGATGCATACTACATGAGGCTGACGCAGAGCTGTTTGCGGTCTATGGCAGTGAGGATGGAGCCAGGCTGTTTGATCTGCATGTGAGCGGACCAAGAGCACAGGCACAGGCAATGGCCATGGAGGCGGCGCAGTGCCTACGGAAAAAAGTGGAGGAAGGTCTATGATTTATCTTACCGGAGCCGGCTGCGGCAATTGGGAGCTGCTGACACTGCGTGCGATGCGGATGATTCAAAAAGCGGACTGCATTTTGTATGATCGTCTGCTGGATCCTGAAATCCTGACATTTGCACCAAAGCACTGTGACTGCATTTATGTTGGCAAAAAGGCAGGGAAGCATGCCATGGCACAGGAGGAGATTCAGCGTCTGATGATTGAAAAGGCAGCCCGGTTTGATACGGTTGTACGGCTCAAGGGAGGGGACCCCTGTGTGTTCGGTCGTGTCGGGGAAGAAGCACAGGCATTGGCGCAGGCCCATGTACCGTTTGAAATCATACCCGGTATATCCAGCGGAATCGGCGGTCTGGCATTTGCCGGTATTCCGATTACGCATCGCGATTATGCCAGTGGTGCCCGCCTGATGAGTGCACATGGCAAAGCGGGCACCATGAGCGACCTTGATTACGCAGGCATGGCACATACCCGGGATACGCTGATTTTCTATATGGGGCTGCAACAGCTGTCCGCAATCGTATCCGGACTTATGCAGGCAGGGCGTAATCCAAATACACCGATTGCACTTGTCAGCAATGCCGGCCGAGCGACACAGACGATGGTGACGGCAACGCTAAAGGATATCGAAGACAGAGATCTTTCCGCAATTGTTTCTCCCGCATTGATTGTTATAGGCGGGGTAATCAATTTGCAGGAGAAATTGAATTTCATGAAACGGCGTCCCTTATTTCAAAAACGCTACCTGCTTCCTCAGTTTGCCGATGCGAAGCGAGAGCTGCAGCTTGAGCTGCAGGATTTGGGTGCTGCCGTTGATTGCATAACAACAGGAAGGATTTGTGCAAACCCGGCTCTGTTGGATGATGTCAATCTGCAGGAAACAGATATTCTTGTATTTTCAAGCCGCAATGCCATTGAGATTTTCTTTACACAGCTGGTGCAGCGCAGACAGGATGTACGTCAGCTTTCTACTGTTAAAATCGCCGTGGTGGGTGAGAAAAGCAGGCAGGTGCTGGCCCGCTATGGCATACAGGCGGACATACAGCCGCAGCAGGAGGACAGCGAGCATCTGGCACTGGAGCTGCAAAAGCATATTTCAAAAAATGACCGTCTCGTGCTTGTGAAGGCGGATAATGATAATCGTGTGCTGTTTGAGCAGCTGCAGGAGCATGCACATGTATCACTTTGCAAGGCCTATACGGTGCAAGAGCTGCCCTTTGACCTGCCGCAGCACGTCTATGACGGAGCGCTGTTCACATGCAGCTTCCATGTGCATGCCTGTCTTGGAAGGCTCATGGAGTGTCAGGATGTTACTGAGCTGAAGGTCTATTCCATGGGAGCACATACTACAAGAGCATTACGCAGCTATGGCTGTCAACATATTATCGAGCTGCCGAAAGCGGATAAAGGGCTGTTCGGCACCTGTATCATAGAGGAGGAAGCACATGTATAGAGGAAGAAGACTGCGAAAAAACCAGGTTATCCGTTCCATGATGAAGGAAACGGTACTGACGAAAAGAGATTTGATATATCCACTGTTTGTTGTGGAAGGCGAAAATATATGCCGGGAAATTGAAACACTGCCCGGGGTTTATCATTATTCCATTGATCGTCTGTGTGAGGCTCTGGATGAAATGAGAGAAGCGCAGGTTCTGTCCTGTATCCTGTTCGGTATTCCGAATCATAAGGATGCCTGCGGCACTCAGGCGTATGCACAGGAGGGTATCGTACAGAGGGCGATTCGCTTTATCAAGTCGTATGCACCGGAAATCTATGTGATTGGGGATGTGTGCATGTGTGAATATACCGATCATGGTCATTGCGGCATTCTCAATGCCGAGGGAGATGTGATGAATGATGAAACGCTGTCCTATCTGAACCGCATTGCCCTCAGCTATGCACAGGCGGGCATCGATATGGTTGCGCCAAGTGATATGATGGATGGTCATATAGCATCCATTCGACAGACACTGGACAGTGCTGGCTTTCAGAATGTTGCCATTATGGGCTATAGCGCAAAGTATGCCTCCAGCTTCTACGGGCCGTTTCGAGCTGCTGCCAATTCTGCACCGAGCTTTGGGGATCGAAAGGGCTATCAGATGGATTATGCAAACAGGGAAGAGGCATTGCGGGAGCTGCAGGCGGATGTGGATGAGGGCGCTGATGTTTTGATGGTGAAGCCGGCGCTTGCCTATCTGGATATTGTCAGAGAAGCGAAGGAGCAGTTCTCCCTGCCGCTGGCAGTTTATAATGTCAGCGGAGAATATGCCATGCTGAAAATGGCGGTGGATCAGGGCCTGGTTCGTGAGGAAGCAATCTTTGAAAGCATTCTGGCAATGAAGCGCGCAGGTGCCGATTTGATCATCACCTATTTTGCTCTGTATCTCGCTCGTAAAATTGATGAGGGGGTACAGTGATATGAAGCATACATCGAGTCTTGCCCTGTTTCATGAGGCCTGTGCGCTGATGCCCGGGGGTGTGAATTCACCGGTACGCTCCTTTTCCAGCGCCCATGCGGATTGTCTGTTTGCGGATCATGCCTATGGATCCCATATCGTGGATGTGGATGGCAACACCTATCTGGATTATATCGGCTCCTGGGGACCGATGATTCTGGGACATGCCCATCCGCTGCTTAGCGGGCATTTGGAGGAGGTTATTCAAAAGGGCATCAGCTTCGGCCTTTGCACAGCGCAGGAGGTGGAGCTTGCCCGGCTGATCACGGATGCATATCCCGGTCTTGCCATGGTACGTATGGTGAATTCCGGCACAGAAGCAACCATGTCTGCCATACGGGCTGCCCGCGGCTTTACAGGAAGAGATAAAATAATCAAATTTGAAGGCTGTTATCACGGGCACAGTGATGGCCTGCTGGTGAAAAGCGGTTCCGGAGCATTGACATTCGCAACGCCTACCAGCCCCGGTGTTCCGGCGGATGTTGTAAAGCATACCCTTGTATGCAGCTACAATGATCTGGAGAATGTGGAGGCAGTAATCAAAGCGAATGAACAGGAGATTGCGGCAGTTATACTGGAGCCGATTGCAGGAAATATGGGTGTGGTGAAAGCAGAACCTCAATTTCTTCAGGGATTGCGCAGGCTATGTGACGTACATGGCATCGTATTGATTTTTGATGAGGTGATCAGCGGCTTTCGTGTACGGTATGGCGGAGCTGCAGAGCTGTATGGAATCGTACCGGATATGGCCTGCTTCGGAAAAATCATCGGAGCCGGACTTCCGGTTGGTGCGTATGGCGGCAGAGCGGACATTATGCAATCGGTAAGTCCCAGCGGACCGGTGTATCAGGCAGGTACGCTGTCCGGTAATCCGCTGGCGATGCACCTGGGCTGCCGTCTTTTGCGATATCTGAAGGAGCATCCCGAAACTTATACTGAGCTTGAGGAGAAGGGGGCGTATTTGAAGGAAGGTATGCAGACAATTCTACAGGAGATGAAGCTGCCGTATCAGCTTCATCAGGCGGGAAGTCTGCTGACCCTGTTTTTTACCCGACAGAGCGTTCACAGCTTTACGGACGTGCAGACCTGCGATGTGACATTGTTCGAGCGATATTTCCGCTATCTCTATGATCATGGCATTTTAATTGCACCATCGCCATATGAAGCAATGTTTCTTTCTACTGCCCATACGTATGAAGAGCTGGATCATACCCTGCAGATTATGCGAGAAGCATTAAAACAGCTTATATGAGTCTGTGTGTACAACTGTCGCTGCAGGGTGTAGCGGTTCTGGTCATCGGAGGAGGTCGCATCGCCTATCGCAAGTGCTGTCAGCTGGAGCAGGAGGGGGCGGAGCTTGTCGTTATCGCAAAGCAGTTTGATGCATGCTTTCAAGGGGCTGCTTATCCATGCATAACCGATTCCTATCGCCCGCAGCAGCTGCAGGGGAAGATGCTGGTCCTTGCCTGCTGTGATGATTTGATCAGCAATAGGCAGATATGCGAGGATGCCAAGCAGGCAGGTATCTTTGCAATGAGTGTCCGGCAGAATTGCGGTGCCAGCATGCATGCCCTGGCTGTGGAGGAAACAGCGGAGTATGTGCTTGCGGCAGGGACAAAAGGGGCAAGTCCGCTGCTTTCCCGTCAGATGCTGAAGGAAATGAATGCTGTTGTGAAAAAGAACTATGCTTCCCGTATCGCCATGCTGCGCAAGCTGCGTCAATATATCCTGCAGCATATCCAGAAGGAGGAACGCCCGCAGCTGCTTTCCCGTCTGGTAAGACTGTCTCAGCGTGATCTGTATTGTATAGAGCAGGCCCTACAGGGGAAAGACCTGCAGCTGGTATGCTTTCATGGAGTGAAGGAGGATGTGTCTCAGGAACTGGAGAACTTTTGTGCCGCCATAGAGCAGAGAAAAACAAATCTTGTAGCTGCAGCGGCATTTCTCTTCGAAGGTGTCAGTGATACATCGGCACAGCCGGTTGCGCAATGGCTGCAAATCGTTAAGTCCCTGCATATTCCGGTCACCCTGGTGCCGATGCTGTTTCAAAACGGCCGCTATTACAGCCGTCTTCTTTCCATAAAGAGTGAGAATGTACGGGTAAAGCCGCTTATGTTTCAAGAACGCTCAGAGGTTTGGCAATGTCTGCAGGAGGTACGCAGGGAAAGCGGCTGTGCCAATCTGCTTGTTATCTATCATTCGTGTGTAGACGGAGCATTCAGTGAACTGCTGCAGGGACTTATGAAAGAGGATGTCCATTTCCATGCCGTTCATGAAAAGCAGACAATGCATTGCATACTGCCTTGGCGAGAGGAAAGCGTGGCAATTCTTCCCATGTACATGCTGCGGGGAAGTCATTACCGTAAGGATAGTGATGGCGGCTCTGCTTTGGTACAGAGCCTTCAGAAACAAAATTGCAGTGTGCATGTGCTGCAGGCATCCTGCATTGAGCTGAGAGCTTTTCAGGAGTTTATCATACAAAAAATGGAATGATACAGGCATTTCATTTTTTTGTATCTTTTGATAACATAGAAAGGAAAAGCATAGAAAACAGGAGCAGGGCGTTCATTAAAGAAACGGCATATACCGAAGCATGCAGGAGGTACCGGCCTATTTTAATGATTATAGGGGGATTCAAATCTGTGTATAAGCAGTGAATCAGAAATTTGGAACTTTGAAGCATGTATAAAGCGGCTTATTTTAGAAATTAGAAAATTTTATACGGGTAGCACAGGAAAATAAAGCGCTTTCGTAGTATAATAAAGATAAAGAAAATACAATGGAGATGGAGAATATGACGACACAATTTCGGATTGAAAAAGATTCCTTGGGGGAGGTGCAGGTACCCTGTGATGCATTATATGGAGTACAGACGGTGCGTGCAACACAGAATTTCCCCATCACACACCTGCGGACACATCCGGCGATGATTCGTTCGCTAGGCATGATCAAAAAGGCCTGTGCCATGGCCAATCACGAATGCGGGCATCTGGATGATGAGAGGACAGGGTATATCATAGCGGCCTGTGATGAAATCATTCAGGGAAAGCTCGATTGCTGGTTTATCACGGATGTCATACAGGGAGGTGCAGGAACAAGCACCAACATGAATGCCAACGAGGTTGTGGCAAACCGTGCCGCTCAGCTGGCAGGGAAGGCGCTGGGTGTCTATGATTACATACATCCCAATGATCATGTGAATTTCGGTCAGTCTACCAATGATGTATTTCCGACTGCCGGAAAGCTGACAGCCTTATTTCTGGTTGAAGACCTGTTGGAGGAGCTCATGCTGCTGCAGGAGGCACTGCTGGACAAAAGTATTGAATTTAATGATGTCATCAAGCTGGGACGTACACATCTGCAGGATGCGGTACCGATACGCATGGGACAGGAGTTTCATGCCTTTGCGACGGCGATTGTGCGTGACATCCGAAGGATCAAAGTGGCTTTTTCCAATTTGAAATCCGTAAATATGGGAGCGACCGCTGTCGGTACAGGCATCAATACGGATGAACGCTACAAACGCATCTGTGTAAAGCATCTGTGTGATATTACGCAGATCGAGCTGACGAGTGCACGTGATCTTATCGATGGCACCAGAAATGTAGACCCCTTTGTTTTTGCGCATGCTTCCCTGAAAACGCTCTGTGTTTCCTTATCAAAGATGTGCAATGATCTTCGTCTGATGGCCAGCGGTCCCAAAACGGGACTTGCGGAAATCGTTCTGCCGGCAAGGCAGCCGGGAAGCAGCATTATGCCGGGAAAGGTAAATCCCGTCATTCCCGAGGTATGCAATCAGGTCTGCTTTCAGGTATTCGGTAACGATGTAACAATTACGAAGGCTGCGGAGGCCGGACAGATGGAGCTGAATGTTTTCGAACCGGTTCTGTTTTTCAATCTGTTTCAATCCATAGACCTGCTGCGCAATGCCTGTCATACTCTGCGTATACATGCCGTTATGGGCATACAGGCCAATACGGAGCATTGCAAAGAGGTCATGGAGAACTCCCTCGGTACAGCAACAGCACTGGCTCCTCATATTGGGTACGCACAGGCAAGCAGAATGGCAAAGCTGGCCCTGAAGGAAAATCGGAAGCTGAAGGAGCTGATTCTGGAAAATGGCCTGATGAGTAAGGATAAGCTGGAGGAAGTGCTTAATATTCGGGAAATGACGCGTGCCGGTATACCGGGCATGCATAAAAAAAGCAAGAAGCAGACCGGGCGTTAGCATACAGCTGCGAAACATCATTCACAAGAAAAGACGTGAATCGTATCCGTATATTCTCAAAAGGATGGCGATGCGTCTTTTTTTTGTCTGGATGTGCTGTCATCGAAATGAAATATGCGTGCTGTCACTGTTATAGAAAGCAGATCCTTCCTTTTTTCCTGTTCTTTTGACATAAGCCATCACTTTCTCCATATACTTTAGTGAGGTAGATGCAAATGAAAAAACTTATTGTACTGTGTCTGAGTATATGTCTTTGCATGGGTCTGCTTCCCCAGCAGATTCACGCACAGGATGACAAAACAAAACAGGAGCCTGCTCAGAATGCGCAGGATCTCGCACCGAGTGCCAAAGCGGCATATCTGGTCGAGAACACAACCGGCAAAGTGATCTATGCCAAGCATGAAACGGATAAGCTGTATCCGGCCAGCATGACGAAGATGATGGGGCTGCTGCTTATCTTTGAAGCACTCCATGACAAGAAAATCAGCTGGGATGAATCTGTATCGGCAAGCGAGTATGCTGCAAGTATGGGAGGCAGTCAGGTGTTTCTGGAGCCTGGAGAATCCATGAGTGTGCGCGATATGGTGAAATCCATCTGTATCGCCAGTGCAAATGATGCCATGGTGGCTATGGCGGAAAAAGTAGGCGGCAGCAATGATCATTTCGTGGCGATGATGAATGACAAGGCAAAGGAGCTGAAGCTGAGCAATTCCCACTTCATGAATGCGACAGGATTGCACGATCCCGAGCATTATACCTGTGCGAAGGATATGTCGATTATCGCCCGTGCTCTGATTGCCGAGGGCGGGGAGGAGCTGTTGCGTATCACCTCCACCTATGATGCCTACATCCGCGAGAATACGGACAAGAAATTCTGGCTGGTCAATACCAATAAGCTGCTGAAGCAGTATGAGGGTGTGGACGGGCTGAAAACAGGCTTTACGACAGAGGCTATGTCCTGTATAACCGTAACGGCAAAGAAAAAGGACCTGCGTCTGGTGGCTGTAGCAATGGGGGAACCCAGCAGCAAGCAGCGCAATGCGGAAATCAAGCAGATGCTGGACTATGGCTTTTCTCAGTATGCACAGGGACTGCTGTATCCGAAGGGAACAAAGCTGAAGACTTATACGATGGAAAACGGCAAGCCTTCCAGTGTCAATCTGGTCACCCTGAAGGATCTTGTCTATGTATTTGAAAAGGGAAGCGAACCAAAAGAGCAAAAGAAGGAGATCACGATTACCAAAGACACGCCTCCCTATAAGGCTATGGAAGCTATCGGAACGGTGAAAATCACGATGAGTGACGGCTATACGATGGAGGCTCCGGTCGGTGTTGAACAGGACGTGGAGCAGCTGAATTATCTGGATATCTTTATGAAGGCGTTTAGCGATACACTTGCCTGATTGCCAGAACTTGGCGTGTAAACGAACGCATGACTTCAGCATAGACACATACAATAGAAGCAGAAAAGAGGGATATGATGACAAGTGTACTATGGATCGTAGGTATTGCAGCTGTCTTCTTCCTGTTCGTTCTGCTGTATGCCTTGTGCAGAGTCAGTGCAGACGCCGATGAACAGGCAGGCTATATGGAAGAATACAGCAGTGATCTGGATGAAGGATTTGATGAGGAAGAGTTTTAGCTCTTCTTTTTTCTTGCGCAAAACAGGATGATCATCATATAAAAGAACCCTTATGCGCAAAGGATAACGTTTATTCTGTCGAACCTCCGGATGCTTTGTCGAATATCCCCAAAGGCAAATAAAAACGTGGTAAGATGATGGCCGGAGGGATGAAACATGAAACATCAGTATATTGACGGTATCCTTTACTTTTATTTTTACGGGGATCTGGATAACCTTACCGTTTGCAATCTCAAGCAGATCTGCATCGACCTGATAGAAAAATATCAGCCCAAAACGGTAAAGCTTGATTTTGAAGAGGTCACCTTTGTGGACAGCACCGGCATCGGCTTTGTCCTGGCACGCTACAAGCAGCTGCAGAAGCTGCATGCCCAGCTTATTTTATGCAATCTGTCCAGAGTGAACCAGACGCTGTTTAAGATGTCCGGGATCTTCCAGATCATGAAACATGAGAGAAATGAGGTAAAGCTATGAATACGATGAAACTGGAATTTGTAAGCAGACTGGAAAATGAGACATTTGCCAGAACGAGTGCGGTAGCTTTCCTGATGCCGCTGAATCTGGATATGGAAGCAATTATGGAAATCAAGACGATGCTGGCAGAGGCAATTGTCAATGCCATGATACACGGCTATGAGAGCAGAGAGAGCGGAACAATCGTATTACAGATCTCCTACGATGAGGAATTCATACATATGACGGTTCAGGATGAGGGCTGCGGCATTGATGATCTGCAGCTGGCAATGCAGCCATTATATACGAGTAAAAAGCATATGGAGCGAAGCGGCATGGGGATGACGATCATGCAGACCTTTGCGGATGATTTCCATATTGAATCAGAAAAGGGAAAGGGAACGCTTGTCACGATAAAGAAAAGAATCCATCATGGAAAAGACAGCGAGCAATGAGGAGCTGATTGAACGGATCCGATTGGGGGATGAAGAAGCGAAAAGCTGCTTTGTTCAACAGAACAGCGCGCTTGTCTATTCGATTATCCGACGGTTTTCCCGACAGCGGATATCGAATGAGGATCTGTTTCAGATCGGCTGTGTCGGTCTGATGAAGGCGTTAAATAATTTCGATACCAGCTATGAGGTGAAATTTTCCACCTATGCGGTTCCCATTATCATGGGAGAAATCAAGCGGTTTTTCCGTGATGACGGCAGTATCCGTATTTCCAGAAGTCTGAAGGAAGGCTATCTGCAAATGGTGAAAGCCAAGGAGGTTTTGCTGCAGAAGCTGAATCATGAGCCGACCTATCAGGAGATTGCCGATGCAATGGAGCTGGATGTGGCGGATGTCATACTGGCCTTTGAAGCAAACCAGTTCATTTATTCACTGGATGAAACGATCTATGAAAATGACGGCTCTCCGATTCTGCTGGAGGACAAGGTTTCCAATAAAAAGGAAGAGGATGTCGTCATGAAGGTTTCTCTGCGTGATGAAATTCAGAAGCTGGATCAGCGGGAACAGCTGCTGCTGCATTATCGCTATGATCTGTCCATGAAGCAGGAGGAGATAGCACGGAAGCTGAATATTTCTCAGGTCCAGGTCAGCAGGCTGGAAAAAAAGATTATCAAGAAGCTGAAGGAGCGTCTGGCAGTTGCCTGATGCTTTTTTATAGCACAGAATTGTTTAAATCTGCCGGTGGAAATCAAATGCTTCACTCTGCATTCCTGCCTGTACGCTTCTACTTTCTTGTGCCGTGTGAAAAAACATGCTATAATATGTGTTCGAAAAAAGAATGGATGTGTAAGTATGCCGTTATCTGAATTTTATCTGATGAATGACGAGCAGATTGCTTCGCTGCATGAGAAGCTTGCAGAGAATTTTTACGACGACGATTTATATAAGACGGTATTCATGGATGACAGAACCCGTTTAAAGACCTTGCGCTACCTGTTTCGCCACTATGTAAAGGCATTGAAGCCGTACTGTCATTTTCTGGCAGATAGTGCAGCATGCAGAAGTGTCATGGTGGTATGGGATTCCACTCTGGAACAGCCGCTGCAGTATCATCTGCAGCTGCTCTGGCTGAATTTGAAAATGATTCCCATGCTGGCAGGACTGCGGTCTGTAAAAAGCATACGGCATGTCATCGAATGCTGGGATATGTTTACCAGCCGCTGGATTCAGGAATTCGTACAGGGTGATTACCTGCATCTGGATTTGTTTTTCACAGCAAAAGAGCTGCGCGGAACCGGCATCGGCTCTGCCATGCTGAAAGCGCTGCTTGTTCATGCGCAGGAAATCGGCAAGGATGTCACAATGGAAACGCATCATGCGGAAAACCTTTCCCTTTACTATAAGGCGGGCTTTGTGCTGATGAGTGAAATCACACATCCCGATCATGACATCCATCAGTATAATCTTATGCGAAAATGCATTCGAGAGGAGAATCTGAATGAATAGTAAACATCGTGTGCACAATTTCTGGAGCTATTTTCTGACGATCCAGCAGCCGCTGGAAACCGCTTTACGTGAGCAGGACCGTCATGAATATGAGCATCTGCTCAATGATATCAATGAACAGCTGAAGACCGTATGCGGCTGTAAGCTGGAAGTGGAAATGAGTGAAACCGGTTTTTTTGAGATGACATTTGCAACCGGCGGCGATAAAACCGCACAGCTTTGCAGCGCACTGCTAAAAAAGGATGCTCCGCAGCAGCTCAGTGAAAACTGGATCATCAATGCCTTCCGTCCGCCTTTGAGTGAGCGTGCATTGAACAGTTATCTGCAGCTGAACGGCCAAACAGTTCGCGGTGCGGATTTTAAGGTATATTATACAATTGAAGAGGAATCTAAAACAGTAGAGCTGAAGGTTTACTGTGCAGCGCTACAGGGACTGGAGGAAACCAATAAGGAAAGCATTGTTGCCTATATGCTGGAGCTGTTTATCGGAGAGCTGGAGTTTGAAGCACGTATTTCCCGCGTAGAAATCCTGGATGCGGAAATCGATGAGGAAAATGTCTGCCTGTTGCCCAATCTCTATGAGGATCTCTGTGATATTATCATCGATCAGGAGTGGATGGAATATCATGATCCCTTATCCATCTATATGGCCTATAAGCTGGATGAAAAGCCGGTTAGTGAAACTCTGCGCCGGGATATGAAGCTGATTGTCACCACCAATCCGCAGCTGCAGGAGGAGGTCCTGAATAAGGAGTATGCGACCTGCAAGGATTTTGCCGATAAGGGTGGAGAATACGGCTATCTGTATTATGAAAAGCTGTATGAGGATGAAAAGGAAGCTCTTGTCCGGCAGCAGCTGGAAAAAGAAATCAATGACCTTCTGTATCCGATGTCCATTGCGCGTACGATGGGCGGTGCCATCGGTATGTATTATTCCTATATTGATCTTGCGGTGTTCGACCGTGACGGCTTTGCGATTGCATTGGAAAAAATCAATGAAAAGATGAAGTTTAAAATTTATTATCATTCCTTTTTGGAAGACTAGGTCCCACAGGGGACCTTTTTTGAAGCCTTGGGGATGTATTGTATGCTTTTACAGTTATGGCACAGGTTAAAGCGGTTATGCAGGATTGCAGGGTCTGAAAACATCACGTGAGGAAATACGGGACAGAGGCTGGCAGTATGAAAGGCATATAGAAATCACTGCTTTTTCAAGCTGCCGGGTAGGAGGACAGGGGCCGGTTTTCCTTCCGTCACTTTCTTAACATAAAACAGCGTCTGCTTCCATATACTGGTAACAGGTGATCGTATGTTTACAACAATATTTGAAGTGCTTTCCAATGCGTTATGCTATGTGGGCTACATCCGCAGCAATTCCTTTCAGCAGCCGCTGGACAAGGAGGAGGAGGCGCGCTGTATCTCCTTGCTGAGTGAGCGCGATGAGGAAGCCAGAAACAAGCTGATTGAACACAATCTGCGTCTGGTTGCTCACATCGTAAAGAAATATGATATCAAAAAGGAACAAACGGAGGATCTGATCAGCATCGGTACCATCGGACTCATTAAGGCAGTGGATTCCTTTAAGCCGGAGAAGGGGCATAAGCTGACAACCTATGCCTCCAAATGTATTGAAAATGAAATCTTGATGTATCTGCGCAGCAGTAAAAACTATTTTCAAAACGTTTCATTAAACGAACCGATTGCCACAGACAAGGATGGCAGTGAGATAACTCTGATTGATGCCATTTCCTCACCGGAGGATAGCAGCATTATCGATGATATGATCGTGGAGGATAACATCGCGCGTTTAAAACGTTATATCCATGTTCTGGATGCTAGAGAGCTTGAAATTATCACCAAGCGCTTTGGTCTGTACGGGCAGCAGGAGGAAACACAGCGGGAAATCGCCAGACAGCTGCATATCTCACGCTCCTATGTTTCCCGAATCGAAAAGCGTGCCTTTATGAAAATTTACCGGGAGTTTCAAAAGGAAGAAAAACGCAAGGAGCGTCTGCGTCAAAACAAGGAGAAGGAGTAGGTCAAAACAGCTTCTGATTCTTCGCTGTCTGAGGCTGCTGCAAGAACTGGCGTATGCACTGGATCATGTGCACGCATTGCAGCGAAACGGTATGCAGTATTAAAAAAATTGCAGGCAGGGACGCATAGTAGTCTGCTGTCGGATGTATACAAAAAGCAATGCTGTGCGCATTGCTTTTTTTCTTTTGAGAGGAACTTTGCTTTCTATTTACTCAGCAGATAGGCATATAGCAGCTTAGCCGTCTGCACAACGCTTTGGATATGACAGCGCTCCATGCCGTGGGATGCAAAGCAGCCCATACCGAATGCTGCAGCATACACATTGTTCCCTGCACGTATCGCCGCACTGGCATCGGTGCCATAATGATAAAACACATCCACACTGTAATCCAGCTTCTGATCCCCTGCAAGATGAATCAGCTTTGTTGTCAGTGCTCTATCATAGGGGGTGTAGTTATCCTTTGCACAGATACTCACCTTGGTTTCACTGCCGCAGTAATCCGGACCGATCAGGCCGATATCCAATGCGACATACTCACTGACCTCCTGTGGCAGATAGGCGCCGCCGTGTCCGATTTCCTCATACAGCGGGAAAGCGAACAACGTGGTATACTGCGGCTTTCTGCCGGTTTTCTGTAAATCCTCCAGCACTGCAAACACGGCTGCCACTGCCGCCTTATCATCGATGAAACGGGATTTGATGAAGCCGCTTTTTGTAAATCGATAATCCGGATCGATGGAAATGATGTCTCCATGCTCAATCCCCAGTGCGCGCACCTCATCACTGCTGTGTACCAGCTCATCCAGAATGACCATCATATTGGATTCCTCGCGCACGGCGCTTCTCGCATCATCAAACACATGGGTGGAATGCGATGTGCAGGCAAGCAGACCGGTGATCGTGTTTCCATCCCGTGTATGCACCTGAACGCTGCAGCCTTCAATATTGTTGTAGTTGATGCCTCCCAGATTGCGTAAAGCCAGTGTTCCGTTATCGTTGATATGGCGAACCATCAGGCCGATGGTATCCAGGTGAGCACCGACACAAACCGTTTTTGTCGTGTCCTCTCCTTCTACCCGGATATAAGCGGTGCGCTTGCGGTCATACGTAAGTGTATATCCATACTTCTTTGCAAGGCGTTCCATCAGCGGATGAATTTCCTCATAATAGCTGACCGGACTCGGTGTTTCAATCAGCATCCTTGTCAGTGCCTCTATTGTTGTTTCTTCTACATGATATTCCATGATATGCCTCCTTAAACGTTTTTATTGTATCAGGACAGCCTCCTTTTCACAATCATTTCCAATTGTTTTTAATGCATTTCTGCTGAGGAGGGAAATAATCAGGGAGGCAATGCAGGCAAACAGGATCAGAAGATCCACTCTTGTCGCAAAGGTCTCCAGCAGAATGCCGTACAGGGACTGACCGATCGGGTAGGAGCACATGACGACCATGGTGACCATGGATGCCACCTTTCCCAGCAGCTGATTCGGTGTGGATTTCTGCAGGAAGGTCTGCGCGTAGATATTGAATAAGGCCGCAAACAGCATGATGCAGATGCTGGATGCAAAGATGCAGGCATATGCGATATATACCGGGGTGTGCAGGAATAAAACCAGTGCCATCGGGAGCAGAAACAGACTGCCGCTCAAAAGAAAGCGCCATGCACCGGACATATCCACCCGCTTTAAAAAGAACGGAAGTGCAATGCTGCCGGCAATGGAGCCGATACCGGTTGCGGCTTTCAGCCAGCCATAGAAGGGTGGCGGGAGCTGCAGGGTGATATTGGAAATGACAGGCAGACCGACGGTGATAAAGCTGGAAAGAACCAGATTCAATCCCGCTAAGAGCAGTAACAGATGAAGGAGGGTCGGATTATCATGCCGCAGAAAGTGCAGGCTCTGGCGACAGTCACTGCGTATGATGGAGAGCATGGAGCCATCTGTAGCCACACGCTGAAAGGGTATACGCATGATGCATTCCAGGATGGCGGATAGAAAGAAGGCAGTTCCGGAAATATTCAGTAACAGAGAAAACGGCAGGAAGGAAAACAGAAAGCCGCCCAAAATAGGTCCGAGCAGGGTTGCCAGTGCATTGATCTGTACAACAATGCCGTTTGCCTGCATCAGCTGATTCTCAGAAACAAGCAGCGGAATGCTTGCCTGTACGGAGGGCTGATAGAATGCCTGTATGATAGACAATGAGATCATGAGTATGGCAACCAGCACAATACTGAACCCCCTTGTGCTTACCATGGAAAAGCCGAAGATGAGGAAGGAGGTCAGAAAATCAAGACTGAACATGATGCTTCTTCTGCTTACACGATCCGCCAGAATACCGCCGAAGGGGGATAGCAGAATGGTCGGAAGTATGGAAACCGCCAGTATGGTCGCAAATATGGATGCACTGCCGGTAACCTGCAATACATAGAGAGACAAGGAAAAACGCAGAATTGCGTTGCCGAACAGGGAAATGATCTGTCCGATGATCATGAGTATAAAATTACGATTGAAAGCTTTCATAAGGGAACATCCTTTCTTTATGATACCAAACGACGGTATGTATGTTGATTAAGAGAAACTACCCGTCAGGGTAGCTCATGCATGGATTGTGCAAGGATGCGGAAATAGCTTGTCAGCTCCTGCTCGAGAGGCTCATCGATGACCGGTATGCCCATGGAATCACACAGCGTGCGGAAGTAGGCGACCTTTGCCGGTATCGCATCCAGCTCCTTTAAAACGATGGGGGAACAGATCCAGTAATTCAACAGCAGCATCAGCACCTGTGCGGCACACAGCGGATCCTGACTGCGAATACTGCCATCCTCCATTCCTTCCTTCAGAATGCGTTCCACAATCTGAGAATTGACACTCAAATTCTCTGCCATACCGCTCATGAAAATTTTCGGATTCTTCCAGAGATTGATGGATATGGTGTCAATCTGCTTCTTTTCTTCATTTTGAATCTGCCGGTAAATAATGGCACGAAGCTTTTCAATGCCGGTCTTATCACTGGCATTTCGAAGCAGCTCCATCTGGGCATCTCCATGATAGCAGCGCTCACTCAGTGCTTCGATAATTTCATCCTTGGATTTAAAGTGATGATAGATGGCGCCCTTGCTCATACCGAGGGCATTGACGATGTCCTGTATCGTTGTTTTCTCATAGCCCTTCTCATTGAAGAGCGCCAGAGAAACCTCCAGAATTTTCTCCACGGTTCTCTGCGGGTATTTATTGCGTGCCATAGCTCCTCCTTTATCATACATACGTTTGGTATGTATATATCCTATCATATCGGAAGTGACATGTAAAGCCTGCCTGTGAAAAATCAGTTTGAAGTGAGAGGGAAATATGATAAAATAGATATGATTTATGCGAAAGATAGGAGAAATGAGGATGTTGAAGCTGTTTACTCCCGATTATTATATCCATAGCTTTTCGGCTCTGCGCCCGGAGTATCTGTTGGAGCATGGTATTCGCCTGCTCGTCTGTGATATCGACAATACGCTGGTGCCGCATGATGTGGCACTACCCGATGAAAAGGCTGTACAGTTTATACGCGGCATGCAGGAGGCGGGAATCCGGGTCGTGTTTATCAGTAACAACGTGGAGGAACGCGTTGAAACCTTTGCGAAGGGACTGCAGGCGGACTGTTATCCGTTCGCTATGAAGCCGCTGCCGAAAACCTACCGTAGAATGCTGAAGGAGCAGGGCGTTGATAAGAAGGAGGTCGCTGTGGTCGGGGACCAGCTGATGACGGATATTCTGGGAGCCAATCTGATGGGGCTGCATACGGTTCTGACAGCACCTGTGGTGACCAGGGATTTGTCATTCACAAAGTTTAATCGTTTTTTTGAAAATATCGTATTTCGGCTGCTGCAAATAACAGGGCGGCTTCGTAAAGGAGAGTATGATGAGTAATAAGATATGTAAGGGCTGCGGTGTCGTATTGCAGAGCAGTGATGCCGCCGCAATCGGATATACACCGAAAATGGAGGCAGACTATTGTCAGCGCTGCTTCCGTATCCGGCATTATGATGATGTGGTCATCAGTATGAAGCAGGGCATTGACAGTGATGCTGTACTGCAGAAGATCAACGCCATGGATGCGCTTGTGGTCTGGGTGGTTGATCTGTTTGATTTTGAATCCAATCTGCTGCCGGGTATCAACCGTCATCTGCTGGGTAAGGATATCCTTATGGTGGCGACCAAGCGCGATCTGCTTCCTGCAACTCTGGGCAATGAGAAGCTTTCACAGTTTTTGCTGCGCCGTTTAAAGGAAGAGGGAATCCTTGTTCAGGGAATTGTGGTCTGCGGAGATCTGGCTGCACATGCCCGGCGTGAGGATAATGCATCCGTCGATGAGGTGTGTGCGGCGATTGCCCATTACCGTAAGGGGCGTGATGTTGTTGTCATGGGCATGGCGAATGCCGGAAAGAGCACTCTGCTGAATGCCATCTGTGATAGAGTTGATCTGACAACCTCACGGCATCCGGGTACTACGCTGGATTTCAATTCCATTGCGATGGAGGGCTATCAGCTTTATGACACACCGGGACTGACCCGTATGGATTCCCTGCTGACGCATGTGGATGATGGTCTGCTGAAAACGGTGATTCCGTTAAAGCCCTTAAAGGCCAGAGGCTATCAGCTGAAGGGCAATCAGACACTGTCGCTGGGCGGTCTTGTCAGACTGGATCTGATCGGGTGTGAACAGGTCAGCTGTGTTGCCTATTTTTCGGAAAGGCTGCCGCTGCACCGCAGCAAGCAGGAAAAAGCGGATGTATTGTGGGCACAGCATTATGATGAAATCCTTACTCCGGTGCTTGGAGAAAGAGAGCATATGAAAAAATTTTCGTATGGACATGTGCAGGAGCATAAGCTGGATGTCGTAATCCATGGCTTAGGCTGGTTCTGTATCCGTGGTGATGTGGCTTCCGTGGATGTCTATGTGGCACAGCAGGGCAATGTAACGTTTAGAAAGGCGATGATATAATGTTAACAGGAAAACAGAAAAGTGAGCTGCGCGGGATTGCGCAGACAAGAAAACCACTCTTCCAGATGGGGAAGGATGCAATCAGTGAAAATCTGATCAAGACGATATCGGATTCACTGGAGGCGCATGAGCTGGTCAAGGTATCGCTTTTAAAGACCTGTGCGATAACGGCAAATGAGGCTGCCGTCACCATCAGCGCTGCAACACACAGCGAGGTGGTGCAGGTGATCGGGCGTACCTTTACGCTGTATCGGCGAAGCAAGAAAAATAAGCTGGGGTTATAGTATATGCGGATCGCGGTACTGGGCGGAGCCTTTGATCCGATACATAGCGGACATCTGCAGATTGCAAAGCAGGCACTGAAGCAGCTGCACGTGGATGAGGTGTGGTTTATGCCGAGTGCAGCAACGCCGTTAAAGCAAACGCAGGCTGCCTCCTTTTCGGATCGTGCGGCTATGGTAGCTCTTGCCATCAGACCATACCGGCATATGAAGCTGTGCACGCTGGAGCATGAGCTTGAGGGTGTCTCCTATACCATACGTACGGTGAAGGAGCTAAAAAAGCGCTATCCAAAGCATTCCTTCTGCTGGCTGATCGGGGATGATCAGGCAAGGCAGTTTGACCGATGGAAAGACAGTGAGGAGCTGAAGCAGCAGCTGCCCTTTTATGTGTTTTCAAGAGAGCAGCACACTGAACAGCTGCCCGCTGGTCTTCAGCGGGTCGTCATGCAGCTGATTCCGGTATCCAGCAGCGAAATCCGCAAGGGGCATAAGCTGTATCAGGTACCCGAAGCGGTTCGTGCGTATATGGGGCTGCATGCGCTGTATCTGGAAAGCATGGTGAAAGAGCAAATGAACGAGCATCGCTATCTTCACAGCCAATCGGTCGCACAGCTGTGTGTCGAACTGGCGCAGGCTCATGGTCTGGATACCAGGGCTGCCTATATTATGGGAATTGCACACGATGTATGCAAGCAGCTTCCGTATGAGAAAGCGAAGGCCTGGATGCGTGCACATATGCCGGATCACCTGGAGGAAGCAGCCGCTATATGGCATGGCTATATCGGAGCGGATTATGTAAATAAGGTGTTTCATATCCGTGACCGCCGTATCCTGCAGGCGATATATCATCATGTGAAGGGAAGGAATCGTACGGATTTTGACCGTATTCTGTTTATCGCCGATAAGCTGGATCCCTCGCGCGGTTATGATTCCAGTCGGGAAATAGAAATCAGCAGGAAAAGTCTGCAGGAGGGCTACCGTGTTGTGAAGCAGCAGCAGGAGGCTTATCTGAAAAAAGAAGGCACATTGAAATAAGGTAAGGAGCTATTATATGGATGAATTATTAAGCATTGTACAAAAGGCAATTGATGAAAAAAAAGGGGAGAGGGCGCTGTTATATGATTTCCATGAGCTGAATCCCTTTATCGATCACGTTGTGATCTGCAGTGCGCCGAGTGTACGGCAGACACATGCGATTGCCGATAATATCAAGGACCGTGTTCGTGAAAACGGATACGAAATTCGTGCGATGGAAGGAAACAGTGAATCCCGCTGGGTGCTGGTGGATTTGAACAGCATCGTCGTTCATGTATTCATGAATGAGGAGCGTGACCATTTTCAGCTGGAGAAGCTGTATGCCGATCTGCCGCATGAGGATTTCTCCCTATGATGTATGAGCTGCTGGCACATGTCTATGATGCGCTGGTTAAGGATGATGAGGCAACTGCCTGCTGGGTGGAGCTGATCAAGGCGCATATCAGGGGGACAGAGCTGCTGGAGCTGGCCTGCGGGAGCGGGGAAATTACAATCGCTCTTGCACAGGAGGGCTACCACGTTGATGCGAGTGATCTTTCCGCTGCCATGATTGAAGAAGCAAAGAAGAAGGATGGCAGCGAGCAGGTGTCATGGAGTGTCATGGATATGTGTGATCTGCATACGGATAAAAGCTATGACGGTATCCTTTGTCTGTGCGACAGCTTCAATTATCTATTAAAGGACGAGCAGGTGCGTGCGTTGTTTCAGGGCGCTTACCGGCATCTGCGTGATAACGGTGTTTTTCTTGTAGATATGCATTCCATGGATCGCCTGGAGGAATTTGCTGAGGAATACAATGAAGCAGGACATGTTAAGGATTTGGAGTACCAGTGGACCATTACCAGTGAGGAAGACCGGATCTATCAGAATTTTGCTTTTTATGACAGCGAGGGTCGTGTGACACTGGAGCAGCATGAGCAAAGAGTTTATGAGCCTGCCTGGATTCTTGCGGAATTGAAAAACGCCGGTTTTCAGGTGGAGGTCTATACGGATTTTACACAGGCGGGAATCTGTGAGGGAGAAAAGCAGTTTTATATCTGCAGGAAAGCGGGAGGTATACAATGATTGCAGTGATTGCAGCAATGGATAAGGAAGTGGATGCAATCGTATCCATTATGGAAAGTCATGAGCATCTGATGAAAAGCGGAATTGACTTTGATAAGGGAATACTGGCGGGCAAAGAGCTGCTTGTGATGAAAAGCGGTGTCGGTAAAGGAAATGCCGGTATGGCAACGACGATTCTGCTGGAGAATTTTTTAATCGATTGTATCGTCAACATCGGGACGGCCGGAGGTCTGCAGGTGCAGCAGAATATTCTGGATGCCGTTATCAGTACACAGGTCGTTCAGCACGATTACGATACGAGTCCTGTGGATGGAGCTGATGGAATCGGTCTGTATTTTGAAGCGGACCAGGATCTTGGTGACATGTGCGAGCAGGCATTGAACGAGCTGGGCGTTGTGGTGCATCGCGGTCTGGTGGCAAGCGGAGATCAGTTCGTTGCCCGGGAAGCGCAGCTGCAACGGCTGAACGAGCTGTTTCCGGATGCAGTCTGTGCGGAGATGGAAGCCGGTGCGATTGCTCAGGTATGCGCTCATTATCATATCCCCTTTGTCGTCCTGCGCTCACTTTCCGATGTAGCACACAGTAAGGACTCCCATATGGATTTCATGACCTATGTAGAGCATGCCGCCTCACGCAGTGCAAGCTTTTGCAGGGAGCTGATGGAGTGCATGGCATAAGACGGAAAACCCGTCTTTTTTCTTACAATTTTATCCGTTGCGTGGGCATAGATTGCGATTTCTGATATAATGATAAGGCGGAGTGAGTTTGCAGCTGTTTCTAAATCTGCAAAGGTTTTTTCAAGACAAATCCTCTAAAATTGTGTATAATAAAAGACAGAAGTGTAAAGGAGGTACGCAATGAAAATCAATGGAAAATCGCTGGCGGTAAGTATTGGTTTGCTTGCTGTACTGCTGATTGTACTGCTTGTGGAATCCTCGATCTTTATCAGTGGACCATCGCGTAAATACGAAGAAAAAATTGATGAACAGATGAGTGCCATCCGCGATACTTATAAGGAAATAAAAAACCTGCATCGTGATGCCTTCTATTACATTACCTATGTGGGAGAGGATGCGGATAATTATGTCTGGTTTAATGATAAGGGGAAGGCGATCGTATCCAGAAAAAAGGATACGGATCAGACGGATAAGGTAAAGCAGGAGGTGCAGAAGCGCTATGGTGCAAAGGATATACAGGTTGCACTGGGATATGGATATGATAATCCGGTGTATGCTGTAGAATGCTCTGCAGGACAGATTCTGCTGGATTATGACAGTCTGAAGGAAGTGTATTTTCTGAAAAAGGGAGAGGCTTAATATGGAGAAGTGGTGGAATGAACGCTTTATTAACCGCAGGGACTGGATTCTGGATCATTTAAAGGATTTGAGTCTAACCATTGAGGAGACGATGGTGGTGCTGATGATTGATTTTATGAATGAGCATCAGATACCGATCACACACGGTATTCTGGCAGATAAGCTGAAGAAGGATTCCGATGAAATTGATGATATCCTTTCTCATTTAAGTGCCAAGGGGTATCTGGCTCTGCAGTTTCAGAATGGGAAAATCCTGTTTAATATCGATGGCGTTTTTGCGGATAACAGTGAAAAAAGTCTGGCGTTTGATCAGTCCTTATTCGATCTGTTTGAATCGGAGTTTGGCAGACCGCTGTCACAGATGGAGCTGCAGCGCATGGCCGACTGGCTGAAGGACTATGAGCAGAAGCTGATCTGTTATGCGCTGCGCGAAGCGCTGACCTACGATCACAAAAGCTTTGATTACATAGAGCGTATTCTGGTGGAATGGAAAAACCGCGGTATGACTGCTGAGAAATACGAAGGGGGAGAGCGCTGATGACAACGGACGAAATTCTGGATATTCTGGAAGAGATGTTCCCCGATGCCCATTGTGAGCTGGAGCACAGGAATGCATTTGAATTGCTGGTAGCTGTTGTATTGTCAGCACAGACGACAGACGCTGCAGTCAATAAAGTAACGCCCTCCCTGTTTGAAGCGTTTAAAACGCCGCAGGCGATGGCGGAGGCAGATATACATGACATTGAGGATAAGATTCGCAGAATCGGCTTGTACCGCAACAAGGCGCGCTCTATTCAGAACCTCAGCAGATCACTGCTGGAATCCTTTAACGGCGTTGTGCCGGAAAGCATGAAGGAGCTGACCTCTCTGGCAGGGGTTGGTCGTAAGACTGCCAATGTTGTTCGCAGCGTCTGCTTTGATATCCCCAGCATTGCAGTGGATACGCATGTGGAACGGATTTCCAAGCGACTGGGGCTAGCCAAGGTGCAGGACAGTGTGGAGGTCGTAGAACAGAAGCTGAAGCGTAAGCTGAAGCGGGAACGCTGGAACCGGGCACATCATCTGTTTATCTTCTTCGGACGATATTTCTGTACGGCACGAAATCCGAAATGCGAGGAATGTCCGTTTAAGGAGTTTTGTAAAAAGGATAAGCTAGAAGCATATCGAAATTCCAAAAAGTCATAAAACGATCCATTGCGGGTCGTTTTTTTGAATAAGATGAAATACTATGGAAGTATAATGAGACATGGCAAGCTAACGGCATTGCTGCTCTGATCTTGGATGCAGGTGGACTGAACGCTGTGTGTCCCAGACAAGCATGGTGTACGCGTTATGCGTATCTGTTTAAAAGCGGAAAGAAAAGGATGATTCCACATGAGAATCACCCTTTTTTAAACATTATCTGCATTTATTGTGCAGGCTTTAAAACCTCTGTCAGGGCAGCGTTTACTTTAGCTGTCTGTTCATCGATCTGTGCCTGTGTGGCATTTGCATCCCCATATACTGTTTTTGCGGTATTTAATATACTTTCAAATTGTAGAATACTTTCTACCGTATAGGAGTTGCGGTTGATGGCGTTTCCTTTGTTGATTGCTTCATTTAATGCATCGCGACTGATTACCGGCTTCTGTACCAGCGTGTTGATGGCATTGTTCACGGCAGAGGTTTGTGCATCAATTTGTGCCTGTGTGGATTTTTTATTGTCATAGACTGATTTTGCGCTGTTTACAGCAGCGTTTAATGCATGGATGCTCTCTGGTGTATACAGAGAGGTATTGATGCCTGCCGCCTTGGTAAGGGCAGCATTCAGACTGCTCTTATTTGCGCTGGATACCAGACCGTTCAAGGCTGCCTGCAAATCTGCCTTCGCCTTATCAATATCCTCCTGTGGAGCCATATCATCCTTTAGAATTTTCTCCGCAGCTGCAATTGCCGCCTGCAGCTTGCTGTAGGTTTCCGCCGTATAATCAGAGGATTTCATACCCTTGGCAGAGCTTACTGCAGATTTCAATGCCTTATTGTTTGTTTTGGAATTAGCGATTGTTAATGGATTGTTCTGCTTGGCAGTTGCCAGCCATTCGGACTTGATCATACCCCCGCCATAGCTGCTGATGCCGCCCGGACTGGATATCATATACTCATTTCCGGTTGCGATGCTGTCCAGCATATATTTGTTGATCCAGCCCGGAATATTGGCATTCAGTATTTCTTCGCTGATATATGTAGGCTTGCCCTCAATACCGCTGTCAAAGCCGCTCCACGTAGCGATGGTGTATTCGCTTGTGTAATTGATCATCCATTCATCCTTCATAGGGCCGCCATACTTCCAGGCATCATCCGCCCAGTCACTCGTTCCGGTCTTTCCATATACCGGATAGGCACCAAAGCCTAATTGACTCATTAAATTCATTCCACTGTCTTTCCCGAAGATTGCACGGTAAAGCAGATCGCTGGTCATGTAGGCAGCCTGCGGAGATAGCGGCTGATGTGTTTGAACCTTTGCTTTGATGGTTTTATCTTCGTTTTTGTATACGATTTTCCGTACCATATGCGCCTCATTGTAGGTGCCGCCATTTGCTAGTGTCGCATAAGCCGCTGCCATTTCGGTAGGGGAGGCCATCATACCGGAAGCCCCTATGGAATACTGAATATCCATGTTCTTTGCGACATCCGGATCAAAGCCCATTTTCTTGGCATAGCTGATCATTTCATCATAGCCAACGCGATTTAACAGGGCATCAAAGGTATTGACCGCTGGGGTGTTCAAAGACTGTGCAATCGCACGCTCCATGGATACCTTGCCATTGTATGTACCGTTTGCATTGATAACATTCCAGTTACCGAAGCTGATTGCCTTGTCCACAAATACACGGGAGGTACAGTAACCAATCTTATCAAAGGATGGAGCGTAATCAAAGATCGGTTTGATACTGGAACCCGGCTGATGCGGCTCACGGAAACGGAAATGCACCTGACCGTCTGCGGATTTGATGTCGGTTCTGCCTGCACTCACAGCGATAACTTCACCGTTTTTGTTATTCAGAACAGTAAAGCCGATTTGATAATACTTGTTATCGGTTAAGCCGACGACCTTTCCGCTGGATGCCTTGTTCGCGGCCTTTTGTGCATTGATGTCCAGTGCTGTGTATACCTTCATTGGCGTGGTAGCCGGATCAACCCCGTATTTATCGATGATTTCATCCGCCGCCGCACGCACGTAGTCCTTATAAGGGTCCAGTTCAGCAGCATCCGGTTCTCCGGCAACCTGAAACGCCAGCTTTGTTGCTTTTGCCAGCTTGTATTCTGTCTCTGTTATGTAGCCGTGATTCAGCATCTGATACAGTGTTTCATCCCGCCGCTTCATTGCCTGCTGATAGTAATTGTCACCATCGATGATGCCGTTGTAGGGATTGTTGCTGTTTGGCGCATTGATAACGCCGGCGAGGAAAGCACTTTCCGACAGGTTCAGATCCTCTACGTTTTTGCCAAAGTAATATTGTGCACCTTTTTGGATTCCACGGGTATGCTGCCCGAAGTTGATCTGATTCAGGTATCTTGTCATGATGTCTTCCTTGCTCAATTCGTCATCCAGACACATGCTCAGATAAATTTCCTGAATTTTGCGTTCGATTTTTTCCTTGGTGCTGAAATATTTCCCTTCCTTCTGCATCTTGTCTTCCACAGGCTTCATGATAAAATTGTCGACCGTCTGCATGGTCAGCGTAGAGCCTCCCTGTGAAAGGTCACCGGATTTCATATTGTTGAATGCGCTGGAGATAAAACGGGGAAGGTCAAATCCGTTATGAGAATAAAAACGGGAATCCTCAATTGCCAGAAAAGCATCAATTGTGGATTGCGGAACCTGTTCGTAAGTGATGTTTTCGCGGCTTTCTTCTCCCAGCTCTCCGATGATTGTCTTACCGTCACTTGCATAGAATACAGACGGCTCGTCACTTTTCATCTTTTCTACCATTCCATCAGGATCAGCCTTATGTGCGATGTGGTAAAGCAGATAAGCACCTGTCCCGCTGCCAAGTAAGGCGATTGTCAGAAAAGCAATGATAATGCCGTTGACGATTTTACGCCCTCTGCTCAGCTTTCCTTTATTTTTCTCAGGCTTCTTTTTACGATTGGCAGAGTCCGCTTCCTCAGCTTCCTCACTGACAAGCGTTTCCTCATTCAGTATGTCCGTGTCGACAGCTTCTGCCGAAACAGGCTCCTGCACAGCTTGCTCTGATAAAGGTTCATCCTCAGAAGAGGCGTCTTCTTCCAGGCTTGCTTCTGGAGTGTCCTCTGCAGGGACAGCTTCTTCATTCAGTATGTCCGTGTCGGCAGTTTCTGCCGAAACAGGCTCCTGCACAGCTTGCTCTGATAAAGGTTCATCTTCAGAAGCGACGTCTTCCAGGCTTGCTTCTGGAGTGTCCTCTGCAGGGATAGCTTCTTCATTCAGTATATCCGTGTTGACGGCTTCTGCTGAAACAGGCTCCTGCACAGCTTGCTCTGATAAAGGTTCATCTTCAGAAGAGGCGTCTTTCAGGCTTGCTTCTGGAGTGCCTTCTGCAGGGATAGCCTCCTCAGAAACGGCTGTATCTGCAGAAGCATTCTCTGCGGTGTTGAAATCAGACGGCATTCCTTCTGCACCAGCTTCTGTCTTTGCAGCTGCCACATCGGATACTTCTGTTGTGGCTGACGTTTTTTCTTCATCAGTATCATTTTCCGTCGCTTCAGCTTTCGTATCAGCGTCAACTGGGGCTTTTTCTGTATCCTGTGCAGGTTCAGTCTCCAATGCTGTCTCAACCGGTACTGCTTCCTTTTCCTGTGAAGCTGACGTATCAGCTTCCGTGGAGCCTTCCATTTTCACAGAAGCCTGTGAATCCATGTCATCTGTTGTTTCTAAGGTGTCCTTTGCTTCTGGTTGCTGCGGTGATGCATTCACATCAACCGTTTCCTCGTTTGGATTTTGTTCCATATGATTTTTCCTCCTTGAAGTACAGGGCATCGACGTTATCAAGATAACATAATCTCGGTGTCAGACCCATACGGATAAGGGAACCTACTTCCTTCACTTTCATGTAAGATATCGATTTGCGTTCTCCCTCATAGTACATGTCAATCAGTATTGCGGCATCGATCAGATAGGTTTCTTCGAAGCAGGTGAAACGGATAATGAAAAATCCGATTCCTCCATGCTGTATCACCTTTTTTAAATGCTCAATCTGATGTGGATGAATGCTTTTGAAGGGGAACGAGGTCTTCTGCCTTGTTTCCTTTGCTTCAAAATCGATAGCTCTTCCACGATAGATACCGTTGTAATCTGTTGTACTTGGTGTTTTATAATAGGCTTCCGTAATTTTGGCGGCACTGCGCTCAGGGTAATCAACCTTGACAACCTGTATCGGTGTCGGCTTCTTATGTATCAATGCACGATCGCAGCTGCAGTAATATGCATTGGAATCATTCAAATCATTCTCCAACGACATCCCTCTTCCCATGTGGTTATCCTGGGCTTTAACGGCTGGTGTCGGCATCACTTTTCTATTTGGATATCCTATCACATTTATCACCTTTTTCTATTATATACAAATTTCCTTCTTATTTCTACTTTTGCGGGCAATGTTGTTGGAAAAATTTACTTTTATAAAGGTAAAGAATAAAAGACAGGATCATAAATCGATCCTGTCCTGCTTTATGGTGCCGGTGTTTGATTATTCTGGTTGTTCTGGGTGTTGTCCGAAGGAGGTGTTGTACCGTTGCCGTTGTTTGCGTCGCCACCGGTATCCGGCGGTGGTGTGGTTTGCACAGGGGAGCTGATACAATTCTGCACAGCTGTATTGATGGCAGCGGTCGCCGCATCAATCTGTTCCTGCGTACTGTCCTTATTCGCGAGCACACTGTTACCGCTGCTGATTGCACTTTGCAAAGCCGCAACCTTATCGCTTTGATATTTGGTGGTATCCACATAGCCCTGCGCACTGTTCAGGGCCGAGCTCAGTGCCGAGGTATCCGTCTTCGGTGTTTCCTCTTTCTTTACAAGTCCCTGCATGGCGGCTTCCAATGCACTTCGTGCCGCATCGATTTCCTCCTGTGTTGCCGCAGAGTTCGCCATCACTTTTCGTGCCGCATCCAGAGCTTCCTTCAGCTTGGCATAGCTTTCCGCCGTATAATCATCTGCATTCATGCCTGCAGCACTGGATATTGCCGCTTCCAGCTTGCTGTTGGTGACATTCGCATTTTGTTCTGTCATCGGGTTGTTCTTTGCTGCCGAAGAGAGCCATTCTGTCTTGATCAGACCGCCGCCATAGGAGCTGATGCCATCCGGCTGTTGAATACGAACAGCGTCGGAGCTGATGGTATCCAGCATGGATTTGTTGATCCAGCCGGGGATATTTGCGTTAATCATATCCATTGTGAAATATGCGCCTTCCTTTGCTGCATCAAAGCCTGACCAGGTCGCGATTGTGTATTCGCTTGTATAATTTATCATCCATTCATCCTTCATTGCAAGAACGGGAATACCGTATGCCACACCCAAGTCGGCCCAGTCACTGGTACCTGTCTTACCATAGACAGGATAGGCGCCGAAGCCAAGGGAACCCATCAGGTTTTCACCCTTTGTTTTGCCGTTTACTGCCTTGTACAGCAGATCACTCATCATATAAGCTGCCTGCTCGGACATGACGCGCGTTTTCTTCGGCTTGTTGTCGAAGGTTCTGGATTCATCCTTATATTCCACCTTTGTGACCATGTGCGGTTCAATATAATAGCCGCCATTAGCCAGGGCTGCATAGGCAGCTGCCATTTGCGTTGTGGAGCCCTTCATTTCCGCACCGCCGATGGAATACTGAAGACTGAAGGCATCGGCAACCGAATCACTGAAGCCTAAATTCTTTAGATACTGAATCATTGCATCCTGCCCTTCACTCTCCAGAAGAGCCTGCAGGGATTGCACGGCAATCGTATTCAGGGACTTGGATACAGCACGCTCCAGGCTGACCTTTCCATAGAAATTGCCATCGGAGTTCTGTACAGACCATCCGGTAATATTCAGCGGCTTATCCTCCATGACACGGGAGGTAGCCCATCCCAGCTTATCAAAGGTTGGCGCATAATCCAGCAGCGGCTTGATGGTGGAGCCAACACTCTTCGGCTCTGTATAGCGATTCAAATAGGTCTTGGATTCCACATCGCCTCTACCTCCGGAAACGGCGACGATTTCGCCGGTCTGATTGTTTAAAACAGTGAATCCGATTTGGAAATTGCTGTCCGAGAAGAATTCGACAGACCTACCGCTGGATAATTCATTGGCATGATCCTGTGCATGGATATCCAGGGATGTATAGATTTTCATGGGAACAAGTGCAGGATCCTCTCCGGTAAGCGCCTGTACTTCCTTCGCAGCTTCATATACATAGTCGTAATATTTATCAGAGCCGGCAGATGATTTTTTCTTCTCTCCGGTCAGCTGGAATGCCAGCTTTGTGCTTTTTGCCAGCTTGTATTCGGTTTCCGTAATATAGCCGTGCTTCAGCATCAGATTCAGTGTTTCATCTCTACGCTCACTCGCATACTGATAGAAGTTATCACCGGTGCTCTTGTCGTAGCCACGGTAGGGATTATAGCTGTTTGGTGCGTTTATGACACCGGCCAGAAAGGCACTTTCCGCCAGATTTAATTCCTCAACATTCTTACCAAAATAATATTCAGCACCCTTTTGAATACCGCGGGCACTGTCACCGAAATTGATTTCATTCAGATACTTCGTAATGATTTCTTCCTTGGACAGGTCCTTTTCCAGACTCATACTCATGTAGATTTCCTGTACCTTACGTTCTACTTTTTCCAACGCGGAATATGTCTTGCCCTCTTTTTCGGCCTTTTCCTCTTCCGGCTTCATGATGAAGTTGTCGATGGTCTGCATGGTCAGTGTGGAACCGCCCTGTGCAAAGCTTCCGGACTTTACATTGAATAAAGCACTGGAAATGAAGCGGGGAAGATCGAATCCGTTATGGGAAAAGTAACGGGAATCCTCGATTGCCAGAAAGGCATCGATCGTAGACTGGGGAATTTGCTTGTAGGTGACATTTTCCCGGCTGACACCGCCCCATTCATAAATTTTCGTACCGTCTGCCGCATAAAATGTCGATGGCTCCCGATTGACGATTTTATCCGCCATATCATCCGTATCCACAGAGCCGACAATCGTGCTCAGCATGAAGAATACGGAAACCCCTCCGACCAGTACCAGTGCCAGAAAAACGATGACAATGCTGCGGAATATCCTTCCACCGCCCTGGCCTGACTTCCTGCGGACTGCCTTTGGCTGTTGCTTTTTATCCATATGATGTTTCCTCCTTGTCGTATCGAATGCACACGATCAGTGTGTCAGATATTTAAAGTTATGATTGTGTCATTTACACATCCTATATCATAATCTACTATAAACAATTTTACAAACGATTTCCACCGCTTTAAGAAAATCGTTTGAATTTTCACATAGAAATCACATCGTCCCACGCTTCCACAGTGTGCCTGCGGCAACCTTATAATAATACACGTGTATGTCGAAACGTAGGAAAGTGTGCGTTTGTGTAATTTTCCCTTGCTTTTTTCTGGAAATTCTGAGAAACTATGTAAGTGGAAGGTGAAATTCATGGAAAAAAGATTCAAGCTAAAAGTGGAAGATGTATTGAATAAACAGTTTAATATAGATTTCAAGGGATATTCATCCGTAGAAGTGGATGAGTTTCTGGATCTTGTCATCAATGATTATCAGGAATACGATGCCATGATTGAGAATCTGGGGGAGCGTCTGCAGGAATATGAAAAGCAGATTGCTGCCATGAAGGCGAAAATCATCGAGCTGGAAGGGAAACAGGGAGCTGTTCAGGAGGAAAGCGCTGCTGCAAATGGCAATGTGGATATTCTGAAGCGTCTGACCCGGCTGGAAAACGCGGTATTTGCCAGTAAAAAATAAACTGCTTCTTCTGCGGCAGTCGCTGGCCGTAAGGTCAGAGGAAAGTCCATGCTCGCACATTCTGTGATGGATGTAGTGTTTGTGCTGGATGAAACGATAAATCCAGGCAGCGTAAGCTGACGGCTGGAGAAGGCCTGTGGTGAAAGCTATGGCGGACTCCTTTAAAAGTGCCACAGAGACGAGCTTTTCGGGAAACCGGAAAGATGGAACGGGTAAACCCCGCAAGCGAGAAACCCAAATTTGGTAGGGGAATCTGATCACGGCGAAACGAAGCCAGTGATCGGAACGTGGAAACACGTAGATAAATGACTGCCACTTTCGCAAGAGAGTACAGAACATGGCTTATGCAGTGGAAGCAAGCAGCGAAGGCGCGTCCTTCGCTTTTTCATTTCTCTGAGTATTCGTATGCAGGAAAAATGTCTTTTACAGGCCTGCATAAACAAGCAAAGCGCATGCTGGACAAAGCGTACGATGATGAGATATTTCCATGTATCCTTTTTTCGTGATTCCGGTATGAAAATGAGAGATTTATGGGATAAAAAAGTGAAAGACGAATTTTGTGAACGTTTCATTTACATTAAAGAATTTGGCTGATATAATAATAGAGATTATGAAAACTGTTCATACTGATATGTGACAGATTGATATATATAAAGAGGTGCTCTATGGAAGAAATCGGTAGACTGTTAAAAGAGAAAAGATTAGAGCTGGGCCTGACCATCGAAGAGGTGAGTGATCAGACACGCCTGACTCAGAAACATATAAAAGCGCTGGAGGAAGGAAACATCAGCTTTTTTCATGATGATCTGTCTTATCTGCGCTTCTTTGTAAAGTCCTATTGTGATGTGCTCGGACTGGATTTTGAGGATATCAAGGATGAACTGCGGAAGGATGTCAATGACTATACCATGACCTTTACGACTTCGGCACAGATCAACCATGAGGAAATTGAAAAGAATATTGCAAAGTCGGAAAAGCTGAGCAAGGTTTCCACAGCGAATGTAAAAACGAGGCAGAAGCGACGGTTTCGCAAGCCGGATATGTCTCTGGTATCCCTGATTGCCATTGTGGCAGTCGTGGCAATCGTAATCATGTTTGCGTTTGTCGTATTTCTGAAATCGGATGCCGGTAAGGGGAAAACAGCGAATAATGCGCAGCCAACTGCACCGGAGCAGACGGAAAACGGTACGAATAAGTATCCGAGCAGCGACGAAAAGAAAGAGGAAGAGGGACAGCAGAAGGAAGAGGAGAAGGAAATCAGTATATCCAAAACCGATGCGACCCATTACACCATTGAAAATCTGAAGGACGGGGAGGATCTGAAGTTTGAAGTAACCTTTGCAGGAAGCTCCTCCGGATTCAGCGCCAGTGTTGACGGCAAGGTGCTGGATGAGCCAAAGGCACAGGTATACGAATACAAATCCTCTGCAAAAGGAACAGTGAAGGCGAAAAAGGGCATGAAGCTGGAGCTTTATGTCGGCTATATGTATAATACACAGTTAAAGATCAATGACAAGAATGTAAAGCTGGATGATTCCATTGTGAATTCCAGCGGTGCCATCACACTGGAGTTTACGATTGCGGGTGACAGTGATGAATCTTCCAAATAAGCTGTCGATGTTTCGCATCGTACTGGTTCCGGTTATCGCCTGTATCTATCTGTTTACAGATTTGCCGGAGGCCTTTGGTGCTGATGTGAGCGGTGAGCATATTGCTGTCAGCATGACGGCACTGCTTGTACTGATTCTGTTTGCAATCGCGAGCTTTACCGATTACTTGGATGGACATATCGCAAGAAAGCACAATCTGATTACCTCCTTCGGGAAATTTATCGATCCGATTGCGGATAAGCTGCTGGTGAATACGATGTTCATTCTGTTTGCAGTGGACGGTGTGGTACCTGCGGTATTTGTGCTGATTATGATATGGCGCGATATGATCGTGGATGGACTGCGTATGAATGCCAGTGCCAAGGGCAAGGTGGTTGCTGCCGGTATGATGGGCAAGGCGAAAACGGTGCTGCAGATGTTCGCCATCATCTTTCTGCTGTTGAACAACCTGCCGTTTGCGTTTGTATCACTTCCTGTCGCTGATATTCTGTTTTATGCGGCAGTGGCGGTGTCGGTGGCAAGCGGAGCGGAGTATTTCCTGAAGCTGAAGGATATCGTCATGGAGACAATGTAAATATGAAGGCATTGATCGAACGCCTGAAAAAGGACAGGCTGACCATTGGCAGCTGTGAGAGTCTGACTGCCGGTCTGTTCGCAAGTACAATAGCAGAAGTCAGTGGCGCTTCTGCTGTTTTAAAAGGTGGTATTGTCACCTATTGGACCGAATGCAAGGTCAATGTTGTGCATGTGCGTGAAGAAATTGTAGAGAAATACGGGGTTGTCAGTGCACCCTGCGCAAAAGAGATGGCGGAAAAGGCAAGACTGCTGCTGGATGTCGATCTGTGTGTATCCTTTAGCGGTAATGCGGGGCCGGATACCATGGAGGGGAAGCCGGCAGGTCTGGTTTATTGTGCGATTGCAGACCGGCACCGCTGTGAGGTTTATGAATTTCATCTGACGATGGAGCGCAATGCATTGAGAAAAAAACTCGTTGAGGAAATGGGAAAGCAGGTCATCCGTTTTCTGGATGCATGCTGATTCGTAAATATAATTGGAAAAAGGAGAAATGAATGGAAAAAGAGAAAAAGTCCCAGGATAAGGACACAAAGAAAAAGAATCTGCTGGATGATACATTAAAGCAGATTGAAAAACAGTTTGGAAAAGGCTCCATTATGAAGCTTGGAGATCGTGCTTCTGTGGAAATCGATGCTATATCCTCCGGGTCCATCAAGGTGGATGAGGCATTGGGTATCGGTGGATATCCGAAGGGGCGAATCGTGGAAATCTACGGCCCGGAGTCCAGTGGTAAGACAACGCTGGCTCTGCATGCCATTGCGGAGGTACAGAAAAAGGGCGGACGCGCAGCCTTTATCGATGCGGAAAATGCCATTGATCCCACCTATGCCAAGAATCTTGGTGTCAATATCGATGATTTGATTCTTTCCCAGCCGGACAGCGGAGAGCAGGCGCTGGATATTACAGAAATGCTGATCAAGAGCGGTGCAATCGATCTGGTTGTTGTCGATTCCGTTGCGGCACTGGTGCCGCAGGCTGAGCTGGACGGTGAGATGGGGGATGCAAATGTCGGCCTGCAGGCCCGTATGATGTCCAAGGCCATGCGGAAGCTGAGCGGTATTATGAACCGCAGTGAATGTACGGCTATCTTTATCAACCAGCTGCGAGAAAAGGTCGGCATCATGTTTGGAAATCCGGAAACGACGCCGGGGGGGAGAGCGCTGAAATTCTACTCCTCTGTACGTCTGGATATCCGACGCAGTGAGGCCATCAAGAACGGTACGGATATCATCGGTAACAAGGTGAACGTCAAGGTTGTAAAGAATAAGGTTGCACCTCCGTTTAAGGTTGCACAGATTGAAATTATGTATGGTGAGGGAATCTCGTATGTGGCAGAGCTGCTGGATCTTTGTGTGGATCATGATATCGTTATGAAAAGCGGAGCATGGTTCTCCTATAACGGCGAGAAAATCGGACAGGGCAAGGAAGCTGCCAAGACCTTTATCAAGAGCAACCCTGCACTGATGGAGGAGCTCGGCGCAAAGCTGCGAGAGAAAACCGCACCGCAGAAAGCTGAAGTAAGTGAGGAGAAAAAGGAGGAAGCATAGGCTTCTTCTTTTTCTGTAAATATGGAAACACTTACATAAATTCACGCATTTTTGTGAAAAGTGCGCTTTTTTGTTGAGAAAAATGTGAAAATTATGTACAATATAATACAGAGAGAAAACTCTCTGAGAAAGACGAATGGAGGAATTGTGGTATGGATAATCCACTTATCATCTTTTTGTCTGTGTTGACAGGTCTTGCCATTGGTGTGGTAATCATGGTGATTATCTCCAAGGCGGGTTTAAATAAAGATCAGCAAAAGGCATCCATGCTGTTGAAGGAAGCGGAAACAAAAGCCGATTCCATGGTAAAACAGGCAGTGCTGGATGGTCGTACACAAGCTCATGAATTAAAGATTGCGGCTGAGAAGGAAATTAAGGAACGTAAGCAGGAAGTGACCGACATGGAAAACAAACTGCTGCGCAGAGAAGACAACCTGAATTTCCGTGATGAAACGTTGACCAGCAAAGAAAAGCAGATCGATGTGAAGAGTGCGCAGTTAGCTGACAAAATGGCAATGCTAGATAAAAAAGATAAAGAATTACAGGAAAAAATTGATGTGCAGGTAGAGGAGCTGGAGCGTGTTGCTTCCCTGACAACTGCCGAAGCAAGAGAAGAACTGATGGCCATCACAGAAAAGCGTATGGAAAAAGAAACGATGGCATATATTAAAGAAAAGGAAGAGGAAGCGAAGTCCATTGCGGATGAAAAGGCACGCAATATCGTCGCCCTCAGTATTCAGCGGATTTCCTCTGATGAGGCGGTGGATCGCACCGTATCCGTCGTATCACTGCCAAGTGAGGAAATGAAGGGAAGAATCATCGGTCGTGAAGGTAGAAATATCAAGGCGATTGAACAGGCAACCGGTGTTGATCTGATCATTGATGATACTCCGGAAACAATTACCGTTTCCTGCTTTGACCCGATTCGAAGAGAGGTCGCAAGACTGGCTCTGGAGCATCTGATCAAGGACGGACGTATTCAGCCTGGACGCATTGAAGAGGTTGTACACAAAATCAAGAAGGAAATGGATACCAATATCATGAAGACCGGTGAGGATACCGTCTTCAAGCTTGGCATCGGCAGAATCGATCGAGAAATCATTCGTCTGATCGGACGTTTGAAGTATCGTTTCTCTTATGGACAAAATGCACTGCAGCACAGTATGGAGGTTGCCCACCTTACCGGTATGATGGCAGCAGAGCTGGGCTTGAACCAGCAGCTGGCGAAGCGTGCAGGTCTTCTGCATGATATCGGAAAGGCACTGGACTTTGAAGTCGAGGGCAGTCATATCGAGCTGGGCTACAAGTTCTGTAAGAAGCATGGGGAGCGTGAGGTCGTCTTAAATGCCATCCAGTCACACCATGGGGAAGTGGAACCGCAGTTCTTGATTTCCAATCTGGTTATCGCAGCGGATACGATTTCCGCAGCCCGTCCGGGTGCGCGCTATGAAGCCCTGCAGAATTACATCAACCGTCTGGAGGAGCTTGAGAAAATCACGAAGTCCTTCGATGGGGTAGACAGCGCCTATGCCATTCAGGCAGGACGCGAGGTTCGCGTAATGGCGGTGCCGGAGAAGATGGATGATCTGGGATGCCATAAGCTGGCACGTGATATCAAGGATAAAATTGAAGCTGAGCTTACATACCCCGGACAGATCAAGGTGACGGTCATTCGTGAAACCAGAGCCTGCGAACTGGCGAAGTAGCATGAATATTCTGTTTCTTGGAGATATTGTCGGCTCCGTTGGAAGAGAGTGTGTGCGGGAGCAGCTGCCGCGGCTGAAGGAGCAGTATGAAATCGATTTGGTCGTTGCCAATGCTGAAAATTCGGCACATGGTAAGGGCATTACCAGAAAGATTTATCATCAGCTGCTTGCTATGGGCATTGATGTATGCACCATGGGGAATCATACCTTCTCCAAAAATGATATTTATCAGTTTATCGAGGAGGCAGACCGCATGGTTCGCCCAGCCAATATGGAGCCGCTGGAATATGGGCAGCATACCGTTGTTGTAAAGGTCAACGGCATGCGCGTTGCCATCACCAATCTTTGCGGTGAGGTCTGGATGAATAACGTTGTGGATTCTCCGTTCTTCTGCATGGAGGATATCCTGAATGACATTGATGCAGATATTTATCTGGTTGATCTGCATGCGGAAACAACCAGCGAGAAGATTGCCTTTACCTATCAGTTTGCCGGACGTGTGCAGGCGGTTGTGGGCACCCACACGCATGTTCAGACGGCAGACGAGCGTCTGGTATACGGAACAGCGGCCATCACCGATCTGGGGATGTGCGGTGCCTATACCAGTGTGCTGGGGCGGGATGTACATGAGATACTGACACGCTTTACAACGAATGAGAAAACGAAGTTTAAAATAGCGGATGGTCCGGGAATTCTGTGTGGTGCCGTGGTTCGTATTGATGAGACCGCAAGAAAGGCTATACACATAGAACGTATCCAGATTCGTCCCGAACAAGCAGAATGCTAAAGCCGTGAAATTCACGGCTTTTTCTTTACCTGCGGTGTGTGATTCAACTGTGAAGGATGTAGAAAAATTCACATCTTTTTCATAGTGAAAAGCTTGCACTGCGACGGGTATATGGTATAATAGAGGAGGTTGTAAAGGAGGAATAAACAATGGCAGTTAAAGTAGATGTAGATACTTGCATCGGTTGTGGTGCATGTGTAGGTGTTTGCCCGGTTGGTGCTCTGAGCATGAACGATGATGGTAAATCCGTATGTGATGAAGGAACTTGTATTGACTGTGGATCATGCGTAAGCGCTTGTCCAGTTTCTGCAATCTCTCAGTAAACCAAGCCAATCAGCTTGGTTTTTTTAAGTAAGTCCGCCATCATGGATGGCTTATATAGATAGGAGTTTGATTATGAAAAAACAACCGGGATGGGCACTTCCCAATCTGAAGGATGCCCAGGTAAGAACAACCAAGGAAGCCGTCATTGAGAAATCGCTGTTTCAGATACCGGAGCAGATTCGATTGCTGGGACAGGGAAAGAAATATTATCTGCGTACGTATGGCTGTCAGGCGAATGAACGGGACAGTGAAACACTGGCGGGCATTCTGGAGGAGATGAATTTCACTGCGGTGGAGCATCCCGAGGATGCGGATCTGATTCTGATGAATACATGCGCTATCCGAAAAAATGCGGAGGATAAGGTACTGGGGGAAATCGGCTCCCTGAAGCGTTTGAAACGCAAGAAGCCGGACCTGCTGTTTGGACTGTGCGGATGCATGGCACAGGAGGAGGATGTTGTTGCCAGGCTGCTGGAAACGTATCGTCATGTGAATCTGATTTTCGGCACCCATAACATTCATCGTCTTCCGGAGCTGCTGTATGATGTCATGGTGAATGGAAATCGCAGTGTTGAGGTGCTTTCCAAAGAGGGGGATGTTATTGAAAATCTGCCGGTTCGCCGCTTTGGCAAGCATAAGGCATGGGTAAACATCATGTACGGTTGCGATAAGTTCTGTACATACTGCATTGTGCCATATACCCGGGGGAAGGAACGCTCCCGTATGATGGAGGATATTCTGGAGGAGGTACGCATTCTGAAAGCAGAGGGCTTCAAGGAAATCACGCTGCTTGGCCAGAATGTCAATTCCTATGGAAAGGATTTGCATATGGAAGGCGGTTTCGCAGGACTGCTGGAGGAAACGGCAAAGATAGGAATCGAGCGCATCCGCTTCACGACGAGTCACCCGTGGGACTTTACGGATGAGATGATAGATGTGATTGCACGCTATGAAAACATCATGCCGTTTATTCATCTGCCGGTACAAAGCGGGGACAGCGATATCCTGAAAATCATGGGAAGACGCTATACCAGAGAACAATATCTGACGTTATTCCACAAGATTAAGGAACGGATTCCACATTGTGCGATCTCTACCGATATCATCGTCGGCTTTCCAAATGAAACAGAGGAGCAGTTTCAAAACACGTTGTCTCTGGTGGACGAATGCCGGTTTGATAATGCCTTTACCTTTATCTATTCGCCGCGGGAGGGGACGCCTGCGGCATCCATGGCGGATAATGTTGAGCTAGCGGTTAAGCAGCGCCGTCTGCAGGAGCTGAATGAGCGCTGGAACCTGTATGCGCGTGAAAAGAACGAGGAATATCTGGGAAGTGTTGTCAAGGTACTGGTGGATGGTGCAAGCAAGAAGAATCCGGAAGTGTTCAGCGGGTACACGGAAACCAATAAGCTGGTGAATTTCAGGCGGACGACTGCACAGAGCGGGGATATCGTTTCAGTGAAAATTACGGCCTGCAAAACATTTTCACTGGATGGAGAACAGATATAAAAGTGAGAAATCACTTTTTTTCTTGTCAAAATATGATAAAATAGGTCGTATGGGCGTAATTTTCTTATGAGAAGGGCATATTTTTGTTTTTTTTCATGGAACTAATGGTATAATAGGAATAGTTTATCATGGGGTTCAATATTCCTTATTGCATAGAAATACGATCATCATAATAACAATAAAAACGGAGGTATTTAGATTATGGATCAAGTACGCATTTTTGCGCTTGGCGGACTTGACGAAAACGGCAAGAACATGTACGTTGTCGAAGTCAATGAAGCCATATTTATTATTGAAGCCGGATTGAAGTATCCGGAATCGGATCAGCTGGGAGTGGAATTCATCATACCGGATTTCTCCTATCTGGTTCAAAACAAGGACAGGGTCAAAGGGATTTTTATCACGCATGCGCATGATGATGTCGTAGCGGCTCTGCCGTATCTGCTGAAGCAGATCAATGTTCCGGTGTATACTGGAAATCTGACGGCAAACATCATTCACGATATGCTGAAAAAGGAAGGCATTAAGAACGTTAAGATTCACCGAATGAAACGTGCAAGCAAGCAGACGATAGGCGGAGTGAAGGTGCGCACCTTCCCAATGACGCATGCCTTTCCGGATAATTTCGGACTGGCTATCGCAACGGATCAGGGCTATATCGTTTACACCGGTGAGTTCATTATCGATTACGATATGCTGCAGCAGGAGTATTTGTGTGATCTGAATGAGCTGAGCGATATCGGAAAACGCGGTGTGCTCTGTCTGCTTTCGGAATCACAATCCGCAGACCGCATCGGTCATACGGCACCAAAGCATCGTATCACCAATCTGATTGAGCCGATTTTTGAAGCGAGTCACAGCCGTATCCTCATTTCATCGTACTCACAAAGTCTGTTTCGCATTATTGAGATTATCGAGCTGGCGAAGAAATATAACCGAAAAATATTCTTCCACGATAAAGGGATGCGCGAGCTGCTCCATCAGCTGGAGCTGGTGAAATACTACCATGTTCCAAGAGAGATGGAAGTAAAAGAAAAGGACTTTAAAGACGATATGGAGGATGTTGTAGTTCTGATTACGGGAAATGGAAAGAATCTGTTCCGTACCATGTCCAACATCGCCAATCATGAGGATAAGTTTGTAAGCTTCCGCAAGACGGATACAATCATTGTCGCATCACCGATTGTCAGTGGTACCGAGCTGGATGCGAACAGCATGGAAAATGAAATTTACAAGGAAGGCGGCAGAATTTTTACGCTGGATTCCAAGACGGTGCTGTCCATGCATCCAAGCAGTGAGGATTTGAAGATGATGCTGTATCTGTTCCAGCCGAAATATTATATTCCGGTCAAGGGTGAATACCGTCACCTGTTTGTGAATGCCAATCTGGCAAGCAAGATGGGCTACTCCCCGGACCGTATCCTGATTCTGGAAAACGGACAGGTTGCCCAGTTTGAGGAGAAAATTTTAAAGAGTGTCGCAGAGCATCTGGAGCTGGAGGATACCCTGATTGACGGTAAAGAAAACTGGGATGTCACCGGTGTGGTGTTGAAGGATCGTGAGGTGCTGTCCACGGACGGTGTCATGATTATCGGTGTCGGTGTCAGTCATAAGACAAAGGAAGTTATCAACGGACCGGATGTGCAGACGCGTGGTCTGATCTACCTGAAGGATGCGGATTACATCATCAAGGAGGTCGGCAATATCATGGAGAGATGCATTGAAACGGCAGTCAAGGAAAAACGCTATGACAATCTGACCGTGCGCGGAGAGGCCCGTGAGAAAATAAGCAAGTATCTTTCAAAGGAAACCGGTAAACGGCCGATGGTGCTGCCGGTGATTCTGGAAATCAATATATAGGACGATAAAAGAAGGGGCTAGGAGGCGCTTATGGCGAAATCGAAAACAAGAAAATCGCAGAAACAGAAGCAGATGGTAGAAAATGAAGTCCTTGTCTACATTTATTCTCTTGTCCTGATTACCTTGTCGATTATCGGAGGTTTGCAGATTGGCTTTATCGGAGAACTGACGACGAGCATTATCAAATATGTGTTTGGAAATCTGTATGGGGTAATCTATGGTGTGATCATCGTGCTCTGTGTCATGATGATGCTGAAGAAATCCGTACGGGATGTCCCGATGAAATATCTGATCGGCATTGGCGTGCTGCTGTGTGCCTGGATCATAGCAGCCAGCATTCCGCAGAATGAAACGCTGAAGGGGATGGATATCCTGTCGCGTTATCTGCAGGATTCCATGCTGATCTTTCGAGGGGAAATTGCAGCCAAGGGAGGCCTGATCGGTGCCTTCCTGGTTTCTTTATGTACGTTTCTTTTTGATTATAAGGGAACGTGGATCATTGTCATAGCCCTTCTGATACTGGCACTGATCCTGCTGCTGAGCGGCTCCGGCTTTGCAAGGCTGAAGGCGGGCGCAGTCTCTCTGGCAGCACCGTTTGTCTCCATGCGTAAGAACCATGCGGCAAAGGGGGATGCCCGAAGGGAACGCAAGCAGCAGGCGAAAAAGGTGAAGAAAGAGCAGGAGGCGGAGCCGAAGGAAGCGAAAAGCATGTTCGGCAAGATCAATATTGATGAGCGTGTACGCCCCGGACAGGTGTCGTTTCTGGATGTGGATGATGATTTTGATATTCAAAGTGACGGAAGAAGCACTGCATTTCTGGCGGATAAGGAGCATGCACTGGAAGAGGAATCGGATGTGCTGGATAAGCAGGCGTTTAAGGAAGCGGAAAACAAGCGGATCATTGAGGATACCATCGGCGGTGAGGATACCTTTGTGTCCAGCTTCCATGAGGACTGGAGCAAGTACAAGCTGCCACGTTTAACCCTGTTAAAGGACGCCGGTAAAAAAAGCCGTTCAACAGCGAATGTGAGTGCGGCAAATGACGCCGGACGGCAGCTGATTGAAATTCTGGATCAGTTTGGTGTCAAGGCTACCCTTGTGGCTACCCATATCGGACCTGCGGTCACAAAATTCGAAGTTAAGCCGGATCTTGGTGTCCGGGTCAATAAAATCAGCAACCTTCAATACGATATCAAAATGGCACTTGCTGCCAAGGATATTCGCATTGAGGCACCAATTCCCGGAAAATCGGCAGTCGGTATCGAAATTCCGAATGTAGAAAAAACAAGCGTCAGCATGAAGGAGCTGATGAAAAATATTCCGGATAAGCTTGCACAGAGTAAGATGCTATTTGCCCTTGGTAAGGATCTGATGGGAAACTGTGTCTATGGAGAATTGAACCGCATGCCGCATTTACTGATTGCCGGTGCGACAGGGAGTGGAAAGTCGGTCTGTGTCAATTCCATCATCACCTCGATTTTGATGCGCGCCAGACCGGATGAGGTCAAGCTGCTGCTGGTCGACCCGAAGAAGGTGGAGTTCACACCGTACAAGGAGATACCGCATCTGCTGGGACCGGTGATAACGGATGGAGATGAGGCAAACCGCGCATTGAAGGTCATTGTCACAATGATGGACAACCGCTATGAGCTGTTCTCTATGGCCGGTGTACGGAATATCGCCGGCTATAATGCCTACATAGAAGCACATCCGGAAGAGGGGCTGAGTCCGCTTCCATGGGTTGTCGTCATTATCGACGAGCTGGCGGACCTGATGCTGGTAGCTGCCAAAGAGGTAGAAGCAAGCATTCAGCGTATCACCCAGCTGGCTCGTGCTGCAGGCATTCATCTCATCGTTGCGACACAGCGCCCGAGTGTGGATGTTATCACCGGGATCATCAAGGCAAATATTCCATCCCGTATCGCATTTGCGGTCAGCAGTGCAGTGGATTCCCGTACCATACTGGATCAGATGGGGGCGGAAAAGCTTTTGGGATACGGAGATATGCTGTATGTCCCGGTCGGTGAAACTGTGGCAACCCGTGTGCAGGGTGTGTTTGTCAGCGATGATGAGGTCGCGGATATCTGTGAATTTGTATCCCGTCAGGGAAAACCGAAATTCGACGATGCCTTTGTACGGCTGGAGCTGCTGGATGGCGGTGTAGGGCCGACGAGCAGTGAGACCGGTGACCCATTATATGATGAGGTAAAGGAATTTATTATCTCGACACGCAAGGCAAGTACATCCTTGATTCAGCGTAAATTCAGTATCGGCTATGCACGGGCTGCACGTTTGATTGATACGCTGGAGGATAATGGCATCATCGGGCCTGCAAGAGGCAGTAAGCCGCGTGAGGTGTATGCGAAGAGCGAGCAGGCAGAAGAAGAATGAGGACGGTTACATAATGTAACCGTTTTTATTTTTGCCGAAATCCAGCAAAAATGCGATTATTCCATTTACAAACGTAAGGAAAAACGCTAAAATAAATATGTAATGAAGAAGCTTCATACAATAAGGAGGAAATGCAAAAATGAAAAAGTTTTTATGCGTTGCCGCATCGTTGCTGATGGCAGCATCTCTGACTGCCTGCGGAAGCAAGGATGAAGGGAAGAAGGATGATGGGAAAGCATCTGAATCCAAGGCCGATGTTGTCATGATTACCGATGTGGGTACCATTGATGACAAATCATTCAATCAGGGTACATGGGAAGGTGTCAAAGCCTATGGTGAAGAAACCGGTAAAAAAGTTGAGTACATCAAACCGACAGAGAAATCAGACAATGCCTACAAGGAAGCTATCGATCAGGCTGTTAACAAATACAAAGCGAAGGTTATCGTAACGCCGGGCTACCTGTTTGAACCATCAATCTATGAAAAACAGGATACATATCCGGATGTTAAATTCATTCTGATTGACGGTTATCCAAATGACGGCGCTCAGGAAAACGCAAAATTCAAAACTGCAAAGAATACCGTAGGTATCAAGTATTCTGAAAACGAAGCCGGCTATATGGCTGGTTATGCCATCGTTAAGGAAGGCAAGACAAAGCTTGGCTTCATGGGCGGAATCGCTGTTCCTGCAGTTGTAAACTTCGGTTACGGCTTCGTACAGGGAGCACAGGACGCTGCCAAGGAAATGAATGTCGAAATCGAAATGAAATACAAATATACCGGAACCTTCAATCCAAGTGCTGAAATTCAGTCTGAGGCAGCATCCTGGTATAAGAACGGAACACAGGTGATCTTCTCCTGCGGTGGCGGTATCGGAAACTCCGTTATGGCTGCTGCTGAAGCAAACAAGGGCCTTGTAATCGGTGTCGATGTTGACCAGTCCAACGAAAGCAGTACAGTTATCACTTCTGCTTACAAGCAGCTGGCTGTTTCTGTAACCAAGGAACTGAAAGCAATCGATGATGAAACCTTCCCGGGTGGAGAAAATATCGTTCTTGGTGCAAAAGACGACTCTGTAGGTCTGCCGATGAAGACCAGCAAGTTTGAAAAATTCACACAGAAGGAATATGATGCACTGTATGCTAAAATCAAAGAAGGCAAAATCACCATCAAGACAAATGAAGACTTCAAGGATCCTACACAGATCAAGGCTTCCAAGGTAAAACTGGATTATATCAAATAACATAATCATACGCAGGACAAGGCTGTCTACAATCGTAGGCAGCTTTTCTGATTTTTTTCATCTTCCTGTTTGCGAACAGGTAGAAAAAAAGGTATAATAAAATAGGACAAAAGCTTGTAAAGGGTATAGTGAAATAATTGTACGCATAGATGCGGTATCAGTACAGATACTATTTTCACAATGCTCAACAGGCATATGATTGGAGTGAAACCATGGAATACATCATTGAAATGTGTAATATCACAAAGGAGTTTCCGGGCATTATTGCCAATGATGACATTACACTGCAGCTGAAAAAAGGAGAAATCCATGCTTTGCTGGGAGAAAACGGTGCCGGCAAATCCACCCTCATGAGCGTTCTGTTCGGTATGTATCAGCCGGAAAAGGGATGTATCAAAATGAATGGGGAGGTTGTCAGTATCAATAATCCCAATGACGCCAACCGTCTTGGCATCGGAATGGTGCATCAGCATTTTAAGCTGGTTCATAATTTCACAGTGCTGGAAAACATCATTCTGGGTGCAGAGGATGTAAAGAACGGACTGCTGACGATGGTCGAAGCAAGAAAAAAGGTTGTCGATCTGAGTGAGAAGTATCATTTGAATGTCGATGTGGATGCCATCACCAGTGAGATTACCGTCGGTATGCAGCAGCGTGTGGAAATATTGAAAATGCTGTACCGTGACAACGAAATTCTGATTTTTGATGAGCCTACGGCGGTGCTGACACCGCAGGAAATCGATGAGCTGATGGGGATCATGAAGGATCTGACAACGGAAGGTAAATCGATTCTGTTTATCACACATAAGCTGAATGAAATCAAGGCGGTCGCCGATCGCTGCAGTGTCCTGCGCAAGGGGAAATATATCGGAACCATTGACGTAAAGGATACAAGCAAGGAAGAAATGTCGGAGATGATGGTTGGCCGAAAGGTCAATTTCAATGTGGAGAAGCAGCCCGCACAGCCGAAGGATGTCATGCTGGATGTCCGGAATCTGAGTGTTGCCAAGAAGGGCCATCAGGACGTTGTAAAAAATGTGAGCTTTCAGGTACATGAGGGGGAAATTGTCTGTATTGCCGGAATTGACGGTAACGGACAATCGGAGCTGGTCTATGCCTTAAGCGGTCTGATGGATGTCAAGGAAGGCAGCATCCGTCTTGGGGGAAAGGATATCACAAAGACTAGTATCCGTAAGCGCAATCTGGAGGGGCTCGGGCACATTCCAGAGGACCGTCACCGCTATGGTCTGGTTCTGGATTATCCACTTTCCTTCAATATGGTGCTGAAGTCGTATTTTACGAAGAAATTCAGCAATCACGGCTTTTTGAAATTTGCGGATATTACAAGGTATTCGGATCAGCTGATTGAAAAATACGATGTCCGCAGCGGACAGGGCAGCAGAACAACGGCCAGAAGCATGAGCGGCGGTAACCAGCAGAAGGCGATTATCGCCAGAGAAATTGAAAATGATCCAAAGCTCCTGCTGGCTGTCCAGCCAACCCGCGGTTTGGATGTCGGTGCGATTGAATACATACATTCCCAGCTGGTCAAGGAGCGGGACGAGGGACGCGCAATCCTTCTGATATCCCTGGAGCTGGATGAGGTTATGAATCTTGCGGATCGTATCCTTGTCATGTACGAGGGTGAGATCGTTGCAGAGCTGGATCCGAAATCGACGACGATTCAGGAGCTTGGTTTATATATGGCAGGATCAAAGAGAGGGGCAGAATATGAAAAAGCTATTACAGAGTGATGCATTCAAAAACTTCGGCTCTTCCGCTATCGCGATCCTGATTGGATTACTGATCGGAGCTGTTGTTATCTTTATTTCCAATTCCAGTGAGGCACTGGATGGTCTTCGCACCCTGCTTGCCGGTCCGGTTGAGGACGGTATGCTGGGAATCGGACGGGTGCTGTATTATGCGGTACCGATCATCATGACCGGTTTATCTGTCGGATTTGCATTTAAAACGGGATTGTTTAATATCGGAACGCCGGGACAGTTCATCATAGGTGCCTTTGCGGCTGTCTATGTCGGTGTGAAGTGGACCTTCCTGCCAGGTAGTATTCACTGGCTGGTTGCAATTCTCGCCGCCTTTGCGGCAGGTGGTCTGTGGGCAGTCATACCGGGAGTCATGAAGGCCTATTTGAATGTGAACGAGGTTATTTCCTCAATCATGATGAACTATATCGGCATGTATCTGGTCAATTATTCCGTCAGTCTGGTGCTGTTTGACGCACTGCGCAATCAGTCCCTGCCGGTCGCTTCCACAGCGGTCATACCAAAAATGGGCTTTGATAAGATTTTTACCGGTTCGCCGGCAAACGGCGGCTTTGTTATCGCCATACTGTTCGTTATCCTGATATATTTTATATTGAATAAGACAAGCTTCGGCTATGAAATGAAGGCCTGCGGCTTCAATAAGGATGCCAGCAAATATGCCGGAATCAATGAAAAGCGCAATATCATTCTTTCCATGGTCATTGCCGGCGCGCTTGCGGGTGTCGGCGGCGGGCTGCTGTATCTGAGCGGCTCCGGGAAATTCATCGAGGTTGTGGATGTGCTTCCTGCCGAGGGCTTCAACGGTATTCCAGTGGCGCTGCTGGGTCTTTCCAACCCGATCGGAGTTCTGTTTGCAGGATTGTTTATCGCCTATCTGAATGTCGGTGGAAATGCCATGCAGCAGTTTGGCTTCATACCGCAGATCGTTGATATCATCATTTCCTGCATCATCTACTGCTCTGCGCTCTCCCTGATGATTAAGGTGTGGCTGTCGAAGCGCAGGAAAACAAAAGAGCTGGGTACAGCAAAAAAGGAAGGTGAGTAAGCTATGGATACTATATTCTTTCTGGTACAGCAGACATGGTTCTTTGCCATTCCGCTGCTGGTCGTAGCGCTGGGCGGTCTGTTCTCTGAGCGAAGCGGTGTCATCAATATCGCTCTGGAAGGTATCATGCTTATCGGCGCCCTGTGCGGTATCGGGTTCATCCATATCTTCAATCACGCCATGCCGCCGCAGCTGCTGCTTCTGTGTGCGGTGCTGGTTGCCGGTGCGGCAGGTATCGTCTTCTCTTTGTTCCATGCCTTTGCGGCAATTCATATGAAAGCCGATCAGGTCATCAGCGGTACGGCACTGAATACCTTTGCACCTGCATTCTGTATCTTCATCGCACGAACCTTCCAGCAGACACAGCAGATTCAGTTTGAGAATGTGTTCCGTATTGAATCCGTTCCTGTACTGGGATCGATTCCAATCATCGGGGACCTGCTGTTCAAGAATACCTACATAACAACCTATATCGGTTTATTGTTTCTGGTGCTGGCATGGGTGATCATTTACAAGACCCGTTTCGGTCTGCGTCTGCGTGCCTGCGGAGAGCTTCCTCAGGCTGCGGATTCTGCAGGTATCAGCGTTTACAAAATGCGCTATGCAGGCACTCTGATTTCCGGCTTTCTGGCCGGTATCGGCGGACTGATCTTCGTTGTTCCTACAAGCAATGTGTTTAATGCGGATGTTGCAGGGTATGGGTTCCTTGCACTGGCAGTGCTGATTTTCGGGCAGTGGAAGCCATTCCGCATCTTCTTTGCAGCGCTGTTCTTCGGCTTCATGAAGACCGTGGCGGCAACCTCCAGCGGAATTCCGTTTCTGGCAGGACTTAACATTCCTCCATACATCTATAAGATGGTGCCCTATATCGCAACGCTGATCGTGCTTGCCTTCGTTTCGAAGAATTCGGCAGCGCCGGCTGCAGAGGGGGAACCGTTCGATAAGGGAAAACGCTAAAACTGATCAACCTGATCAGTTTTTTTTCATTGACAGATGTGGTACAATTAGAACCATGATGCATATAGGCATGGTAATTAAATGAAATATGCGCATACTACTACTGGAGGTATGATTATGCAGATAACAAACGGAGTACAGCTCCATTTTATGAAAACCGAAAAATTCAAGGATATCGGTATCAGCATACGTTTCCGCAGTGAGCTGGAGCCCAAGCTGGCGGCATCCCGCTCACTGCTTGCACTGATGCTGTGTGATCGATGTAAAACGTATGATACAAAGAAAAAGATGAGCGATTATCTTGATTTGCTGTATGGGGCAACGCTCAATGCACAAACGGCCGGCTATGGCAGTGCGCAGATCGTGGAAATCCGCAGTAAAATTATCAATCCCTGCTATGTGCAGGGAAAACAGCAGCTTTTGGAATCACTCTTTTCCTTTCTGCAGGAGGTTTTGTTTCAGCCGCTGCTGCAGGAGAATGTTCTGGAGGAATCCCGCAGTATATTGAAGGCGAAAATTGAGCGGATGGAGGATGATCCTGCACAATATGCCATCACACAGGGACTGAAGCTTGCCGGAGAAGGGGATTATCTGGGAATATCCGCACTTGGCGATGTAAAGACACTGATGCAGCTTACGCTGGATGATGTGAAGGCTGCATATCAGCGCATGCTGGAGAAGGATGTTATTGATATTTTGATTTGCGGCGCGTTTGATGATACGCAGATGGAGCAGCTCGTTAAAGCGCACCTGCCCTTTGCGGCTCGTAAGCAGGAAATAAAAACCTTTTATAAGGTACAGAATCAGCTGCACGATGAAAGAAAAACCGAATACCGAAACATTACACAGAGCAGCATTATGATGGTATGGTTTACAAATACAGCAATCAATGATCCGGATTATTATGCACTGCGTGTTGCAAATGCGATGTTTGGACAATATTCCACCTCGCTGCTGTTTCAGGAGGTGCGTGAGAAAAACAGTCTGTGCTATTCCATTTACTCCAATCTGATTTCCTATGATGCGGCGCTGGGAGTCACCACCGGCGTGGAGAAGGAGCATATCGATAAGACAATTTCATTGATACGCAAGCAGTTTCAGCGCATTTGTGAGGGCGATTTCGCTTCAGATCTGCTGGAGGTATCCAAACAGATGATCGTCAATTCATTAAAGGCCAGCAAGGACTCCATGAATTCTCTGATAGCACTGCAGTATCAAAATGTACTGCTGGACCGCCAGTGGGACACCGAGGATATCATTGAGCGGATTCAGGCTGTCAAGCGTGAGGATATTCTTCATGCGATGCAGGCATGTGAACTGAAGATGACTTTTGTTCTGACAAAGGAGGATGCGGATGAAAACAATCACGAATAAGCGCTATGGGGAAAGCTATGTGGAGGAAACTCTGGAAAATGGACTGCATGTTGTTCTCTGGCAGAAGCCGGATTATGAAAAATCGCTCTTCATGATGGCAACTCCGCTGGGTGCCATGGATATGAAGCAGGTGGATGAACAGGGGAAGGAATTGCATTTTCCTGCAGGAATTGCTCATTTTCTGGAGCATAAGATGTTTGAAATGGGGGACAGTGATGTCATGGAGCTGTTTTCCCGCATGGGTGCCAGCGTAAATGCCTTTACCTCCTATACAGAAACAGCATATTACTTTTCAACGACATCCGATGTAAAGGAACCGCTGAATCTGCTTCTGGATTTTGTACAGGAGCTGGATATCAGTGAGGAATCCGTGGAAAAGGAAAAGGGAATCATCATACAGGAGCTGCATATGTATAAGGAAATGAGTGATTCCCGACTGCTCATGGAAACCTTTTCCTCCCTCTATCAGCAGCATCCGCTTCGTTATGATATCGGCGGCGATGATGAAAGTGTAAATAGTATCACACTGCAGCAGCTGCAGGACTGCTACGCGATGAATTATCATCCGGCGTCTATGATTCTGGTTGGTGTCAGCAAGGAGGATCCAAAAAAGCTGCTTGCACTGATTAAGGAAAATCAGAAGAAAAAGACATTTGCGCCGATATCCAGCGTCCGGCGTCTGGCTTATACGGAGCCTGAGCAGCCCGCAAGGGACAGCTTTTCCTTCACTATGGATGTCAGCGTGCCGAAGCTGTCGTATGCCTGCAAGCTGCAGGGAATGGAAGATGTATACGCCCGTACCAAGGCGGAGTGGTGTATCAAAATCATGCTGGATGCTGTGTTCAGTTCATTGAATCCGGATTTTCAGCAGTGGCTGGATGAAGGAATCATCAATGACTATGTCGGCAGTGAGGTCGATCTGGGAAAGGATTACGGCATGGTGATGTTTTATGCGGAAACGACGAAGAAGGAAGCGTTTCTTGCAATTGTCAAAGAAGTGCTTGCCCGTATCAGCAGTGCCGATATTACACAGGAGCTGCTGGATCAGCTGAAAAACCGCTATTTCGGACAGTCTGTGCGCAGTTTGAACGGCTTTGATGATATTGCCATCACGTATGTTCGCAGTTATTTTGATCAGGCGGATTTCTTCCGACTGCTGGATGTGCTGTATGAAATTACACTGGAGGACATTCAACAGGTCTGTGCAGCCCTGCAGGACGCACCAGGCACACTGGTGGAGCTGCTGCCGGAAAACTGCTCGTAAAAATTACCTTATTTGTCAGAGAAAGCAGTGAATACGCTCTCACAGGAGCATTCACTGCTTTTTTTATGCGATAGCTTTTCGCAATGAGCAAATAATGCGGTTTGCGCAAATACAGGGAAACAGCGATAATATAGGGGAGCTTGGGAGGGATGTTCATGCGGTGAGGAATAGCATTTTAGAAAAAAGAAAGGATGGTACACATATGAACGTGATAGCTTTTGTAGGTGAACTGACGGAACTGTCAGAAATCCGTACATCGGCAGCCGGGAATCGTTTTGCGACTATGATGATTCGTGTTCAGCGCCCCTTTGCGAACAGCGAGGGTGTTTATGAATATGACAATCTGAATATCATGCTCTGGAAGGGCATTGCGGAAACGGCGATGGCGGCAGCGCAGGTGGGAGATCATGTGTCTGTAAAGGGACGCATGCAGTCACATACCTTTGAAGGGCAGGACGGCAAGCTGCATCGCAGCTATGATCTGATTGCGGAGCACGTTTCCTTTATCAAAAAGGAACGCTGAAAAAAGCGAAGAGGGAACAGCTCCCTCTTCACTGCATTGGCTGTCATGGTAATATTATAAAAAAATCCGGATATCCGGATTTTTTAACATTATCTGTTGTAGAATTCTACTACCAGCAGTTCGTTGAACTCGGAATTCAGCTCACTGCGCTCTGGCAGACGAAGGTAGGTACCCTTCTTTGCATCTTTATCAACATCGATGAATGCTACGGTATTCAGTGTTGCTTCCAGTGCCTCGTTGATTGCCTTCATATCTCTGGATTTCTCCTTGATTTCCACAACCATACCTGGCTTTGCGATAAAGCTAGGGATATCAACTTTCTTACCGTTAACCAGAATGTGTCCGTGGTTAACCAGCTGACGAGCAGCACGGCGAGTGCGGGCAAAGCCCATACGGTAAACCAGGTTATCCAGACGGGATTCCAGCAGACCCAGGAAGTTGTCACCAGTTACACCCTTCATCTTGCTTGCTTTGATGAAAGTGTTGTAGAACTGACGCTCGTTCAATCCATACATGTAACGGATTTTCTGCTTTTCACGCAGCTGCTGTCCGTAGTTTGTTAATTTTACACGTTTCGTAGGTCCGTGCTGACCTGGTGCATACGCACGTTTCTGAAGCTCTTCTCCGGTTTCCAGAATAGAGAAACCAAGACGGCGGGATGTTTTCCAAACCGGTCCATTGATTCTTGACATGAAAATCCTCCTTATTGTTTTATGGCTATAAAACAATAACAGGTACAAATCATTTTTACATGGTGTTCATACTCACGGTATCTTCGCTCAGCAGTAAGTTACGCAATACCCCGCAGAAATCTGCGTCATGAACGCTATATGTAAAGCATTTGCATTCTGCTATCCATTTTACGCCACTTTACTATAACAGAACGAGGAATGGATGTCAAACAGAATTTATTTTTATGACTCAATTTAATGTAGTCCTATCGTTGGCATATTGTGGAATGCTTCTCATCCCTGCATATACAAGTCTGTTAAAGATAATACCTTGAAGCTTTGATTTCTAAAAGCTCGACGGACAGAGAAACATGCGTTGTTTATCTATAAATGCTATCCTTTCCATGAGGAGTGATAAATGTGTGATGCGGTATTGTGTGAAAGAAAAATAAGACACGCATCATTTCTTCTAGAATAAGCATAATTTCTGATTTCTTAATCGTATAAATTATGATACAATATACCTAGTGAATTCGAATGGAAGAGGTGTCTGTATGGAGAATTTTATCAACAATGTCAAAAATGTTGTTTCCCTTGATGTTTTGATCTATATAGTGATTGCGCTGGTCGCCATCGTCATACTTACGATCATCATGATGGTCCTGCGTCAGAAGCAGGCAAGAAAGCAATTGGATGAACTGGAGCTGAGCTACAACTCGCTGAAGGGAATTCCACTTGCTTTTAAATTGAACAAGGCTGTGGCACTGTCACGGGTCAATGAGGAAATGAGTCAGCGTGTGGAAAGCTGCCGTACGGATTTTGACAATATTCAGGAGCAGCTGAAGGAATGCAGCGTTACACTGGCCGAGGCGGATGATCTGATTTATGTTCATAAAGCCAAGGCTGCAAAGCGGCGCATGGAGAAGCTGCGGGAACAGATGGCAGAGCTGGAGGGTGTCGCAAAGGATGTCAATCAGGCACTGGACAGCATTTTGGAGCAGGAAAACGAGCAGCGTGTACATATCAATAAGCTGAAGGATGATTTTCGTATCATCAAGCGCAATATCAATGAGAACCGCGCCTCCTTCTCCCAGAGCTATGAATATCTGGAAATGGAGATCGCAGGTATTGAAAAGATGTTTTCAGCCTTTGAAGAATGGATGTTTGCGTCCGAATTCAACAAGGCTGCCGATCAGCAGAAGGAAATACGGGAATCTGTCGCTCATTTAAAGGAGCTGGTGGATGTCCTGCCATCCATGTATGAACGTGCCAGAGGTGTTCTTCCGCGGGCAATCGATGAAGTCGGTTATCAGTATGCACAGGCGAAAAACAAGGGTGTGTATACCGAGCATCTGGAGGTTCGCAAGAATCTGGATATCATCAGCGATATGCTGAAAAATGATTTGAATAAGCTTCGCAATGGAAATCCGAAGGATGTTCATGAGGATCTCAACGATTGTGAAAAACGCATTTCCCAGCTTGCCGAACAGCTGAGCAGGGAAGAGGCTGCCTTCGATGAGGTCAGCGACAATGTCGACATCCTCTTTGATACGATTCGCAGCATCAATATGGATGTGGAAGCTATCGAGGAGCTGTATAACCGCGTATATGAACGGTTTGGCTTTGAAAACTGGACCCAACGGCTGCAGGAGGTGCATGAGCGCCTTTCCGTATTAAACGACATGCAGCGCAAGCTGGAAGCGGTCATCGCGCAAAACAAGGTGCCATACTCCACAATACTGATTGCATATAAGGAACTGGAGCAGAGTGCGGCTGCCTTCACCAATGAGGTTGGTGAAATGAAGCAGAAGCTCGACAATGCCTGCAGTGATGAGGAGCGGGCAAAGAAACAGCTGATCAAGCTGCAGCTGATTGTGAATGAAATTCGTGTGAAAATGTCCAAGCACCGGCTGCCGAGTGTTTCACAAAAATATGAGGATGACCTGCATAAAGGGGAAATCATGATCAAGGACATTCAGGTGATTCTGGATAATTCTCCGCTGGATGTCAAACGCCTGAACGCCGAGCTGCGCAGTGCGATTGATTATATTTATACATTATATAACAGTGTGAATAATCTGGTGGGAATGGCAATTATGGTGGAAAATACGATTGTGTTTGGAAACCGGTATCGCTCCTCCTTTCCGGATATTGACAGTGAGCTGACAAGAGCAGAGCTGTGCTTTCGAAACGGGCAGTATACCAAGGCATTGAAAATCGGCATCCAGTGCATTGAGAAAATGCATCCGGGAGCTTATGAAAAGCTGATCAATAAGAAGGATCCAAGTATCCTGAATGCGGGGGAGTAGCATGATTTATCTGGATTATGCCTCCACCACGCCGATTCGCCCGGAAATTTTAACAACCTATACCAGGCTTTTGGAGAAGCATTACGGCAACAGTGATTCTCTGCATGAGCTGGGAAGGGAAACCGGTAAATTGATGGAACAAAGCCGTGCACAGATTGCACAGCTTTTGCACGTTTATAAGGATGAGATTCTGTTTACCTCCTGTGCCAGCGAATCCAACAATGCGGCAATCAAGGGGGCAGCCTGGAAATATGCCAATCGCGGCAAGCATCTGATCACCACCTGTGTGGAGCATTCCAGCATTCATAATGCCATGGAACAGCTGCAGGAGATTTTCGGATATGAGGTGACCTATCTTCCCGTGAATGCGAAGGGTTGCGTGGATGTAGAAGATTTGAAGCAAGCATTACGCAAGGATACTGTTCTGGTATCCATGATGATGGTGAATAATGAAACCGGGGCAGTGAATGCGATTCGTGAATGTGCCCAGTACGTGCACGCCAATTCCAGGGCACTCTTTCACATGGATGGTGTACAGGCGCTGGGAAAGCTGGAGGTCGATCTTTCCTGTGTTGATCTGGCAACCTTTTCCGCTCATAAAATCTACGGACTGAAGGGCAGCGCTATCCTATATAAGAAAAGAAATGTAGAGCTGGTCCCGCTTATCAGCGGCGGTCAGCAGGAAAACGGACTGCGAGCCGGCACCAGCAATGCACCGACAAATATTGTGTTTGCGAAAACGCTGCGCCTTGCAATGGAACAGCGTGGGGATGCCTACGCCCATGTGCAAAAGCTGAACAGCTACCTTCGTAAAGCGCTGTCCGCAATGGAGGATATCGTGATCAATTCCCCGGAGAAAGGCAGCCCGTTTATCCTCAATATATCCAATCTGCGCATTGGCAGTGAAATTATGCTCAATGCACTGAATGCCAAAGGCTTTGCTGTTTCTGCCCAAAGCACGTGTTCATCACACAGTAAAGCGGTTTCCGCAGTTCTGCTTGCTATGGGGTTGGGGGAGCAGCGTGCAACCCATGCAATACGCATATCCCTGTCGCATCTGACTACAAGAGAGGAAGTCGATGCCTTTTTACAGGCTTTAAAGGAGATCAATCATGACTATCGAACAAAATAACATTGTATATAACCATATTCTTGTCCGCTTCGGAGAGCTGTCCACGAAGGGAAAGAATAAAAAGGATTTCATCAAGCGCTTATTAACAAATGTGAAAAATGCGCTTCGTGATTATGACAGACTGAGCTATGAGCGTACCCATGACAGACTGTACATCATGCTGAACGGAGAAGATCCGCACGCTGTCAGTGAGCATCTGCAGAAGGTATTCGGCATTTCCTCCTTTTCCTTCGCAATCCGTGTGGATTCCGATATCGAGGCGATGAAGCAAACGGCACTGCAGGTGGCGAAGGAAAGCGATGCCCGGACCTTTAAAATCGAAGCACGCAGAAGCCACAAGCTGTTTCCGATGATTTCCGATGAAATCAATCGGGCTGTTGCCGGTGAAATTCTGCGAAACACTGAACTGAAGGTAAATGTGCGGGAGCCGCAGTTACGCATTCAGATCGAGGTGCATCAGGAGGATACCTATATTATGACCGGCAGAATTGCCGGAGCGGGCGGGTATCCGGTCGGTGTCGGCGGGAAGGCGCTGGTCATGCTGTCCGGTGGAATTGATTCCCCGGTCGCATCCTATCTGACCATGAAGCGCGGCGTTGCGATCGAATGTGTTCATTATGCATCACCGCCATACACCAGTCAGGCAGCACAGGACAAGGTACTTGAGCTTGCCCGTCAGCTTGCCCCGTATCAGGGACATATTCGTGTCCATGTGGTGCCTTTCACAGACTTACAGCTTGCCATCTATAAAAACTGTGATGAAAGCTATGCCATTACGATAATGCGCCGTATGATGTATCGCATTGCACAGCGGCTTTGCGAGCAGCAGCACTGTCTTGCCATTGTCAATGGGGAAAGCATCGGACAGGTAGCGAGTCAGACGCTGGAAAGTATGCAGACCATTAACTGTGTAACGACAACACCGGTTATTCGTCCGGTTGCCTGCATGGACAAGGTGGAAATCATCAATGTTTCCCGTGCCATTGACACCTATGATATCTCCATACAGCCCTTTGAGGACTGCTGCACGATATTTACGCCGAAAAACCCGGTAACCAAACCGACGATTCAGCGCTCAGAACGGCTGGAGGCGCGCTTTGATTATGAGTCTTTGCTGCAGGAATGCATCGAGAAGACAGAGCATGTGGATGTATACCCGAAAGCGAAGCTTGATGAGGATATTTTTTAGTATAAATTGAAAACACTCACCCATACTAACAATGTGAGGTGAGAAAAATGGAAAGAAGAAAACAGTACAACGAAAAACAGGTTGAGCAGGACTTATATCAGTATGAAATGGGTATTGAATTGGGTGCTGACGTTGAAGCTGAAAAGAGAAATCATCAGAATGAATACGACAAAGAGCATTCTTCTCAGGATTTCAAAAACAACTTCAATAACAACAACCAGAGCAACTCCCAGAGAAACAATCTGAACCAGCGCAACAACAACCAGAATCAGAATCGTTAAGGCTGGCATAAAAAAACCGCTCCTCTTCCGATTGGAAAACAGGAGTGGTTTTTTTTATGTTTCGTAATACGTTACGATATCGTCCAGCTTCTTACGCTTTGGCTTCTCAGGGTCCGTGGCCTTGTAGCCGACACTGATGACGCTGACAATAATTTCCGTCTCAGGGATGTTGAGAAGTCTTTGTATGGCTTTTGCATCACGGATGCCCATCACAAGGGTATCAAGCCCAAGATCCCTTGCCTTTAATAAAAGATTTTCATTATGCAGGCCCAGATCATAGGCACCCCACAGATTTCCGAGCTCATTGCTCGGGGTACCGTCCTTATCAAAGCCGGCCACATCCTTTACAAAGCTTGTGACAATGAGTACCGGAGCATCCTTTGTGTTCTCTGCATTAAAGGGAGCCAGACCTTCCTGCTTCATAGCCTGCAGCATGGTCGAAGATGTGATGACATGATACCGTGCTGTCTGGGAATTCTTCCAGCTCGGTGCCTCCATGGCACAGCGAAGCATTGCTTCGATATCCTCCTTTGCCACCGGTTTTGCGGCATATTTACGGATGCTTTTTCTTGTGACTGCAACTTCATTAAATTCCATTAAAATCACCTCTTTGTATTTATTTTACTACAATTTTCCTTAAATTTCCGTAATTAAGCAAACTTTTCCTATTTTGCCTGTGGTATACTTAGATAGGAAATGAGGTAGGTATATGCTGTTATGTCCGAAATGCGGAAATAAACTGGTCAGGGAGGAACGCGTTTGGCGCTGTCAGAATAACCATTCCTATGACATTGCAAAGCGCGGATATGTCAATCTGGCGCTGCATCATAAAGCACTCAGCGGGGATGATCGGGAAATGGTAAAGGCACGCACACGATTTTTATCTCATGGATATTATGCTCCGCTGCAGGCTGCACTGGTTGAACTGGTACGGGGCTATCATCCGTCAGTCGTCATAGATGCAGGCTGTGGAGAGGGGTATTATACGAACAGAGTGAAACAGGAAACGGATACACTGCTTGGCTTTGACTTATCCAAGTATGCAGTCGATGAAGCGTGCAAGGCTAGAAGCGGTGCAGTATATGCGGTGGCGAGTGTTTTCCATATGCCCCTGTGTGATGCCTGTGCCGATATGGTGCTTTCTGTGTTTGCGCCGTTTCAGGCAGAGGAATTCTTACGTGTCTTACAGCCGGGTGGTATCTTCATCAAGGTCGGTCCCGGTCCGCAGCATCTGATGGGGCTCAAGGAAATCCTGTATGATGTGCCCTATGAAAATCCGTCGGAAACGCTGCAGCAGGAGGGCTTCATTCTGGAAAAAACGCAGACGGTGGAAGCTGCTATCTGTATTCGGGATGCAGCTGATATTCAGGCACTGTTTCATATGACGCCCTATTACTGGAAAACACCAAAGGATGCGGCTATGCGCTTGCAGGAGCTGGATGAACTGAAAACGAAAATTCAGTTTCAAATCGAAATCTATCGCAAAGATGAAAACATGCTTAACAAACAAGAGCAGGCTATGCTATAATGTGATACAGGTATTAGGAGAAAGGCGGTAAACAGGTATGGCATTTGAATCACTAAGTGAACGTCTGGGAAAGGCGTTTAAAAATATAACCGGAAAGGGAAAGCTGAGCGAAAAAAATATGAACGACATGCTGCGCGAGGTGCGTATGTCGTTGCTGGAGGCCGATGTTAATTACGGCGTCGTTAAGGATTTCATTGCCCGCGTAAAGGAACAGGCACTGGGAACGGAGGTCATGACCTCTCTGAATCCGGGGCAGATGGTTGTAAAAATCGTTCATGACGAAATCGTAGCGCTGCTGGGAAGCGAGGATGCTCCGGTAAATTATAAAAGCAGCGGAATAACAACTGTCATGATGGTGGGTCTGCAGGGTACCGGTAAAACAACGGCATCCGCAAAGATCGCCAACGTAATGAAGAAAAAGCAGAGCCGCAAGCCGTTGCTGGTAGCCTGTGATGTTATTCGTCCTGCAGCGATTGAACAGCTGAAAACACTGGGGGAAAGCATTGGCGTTGAGGTCTTTTCACTTGGTGTGGAGACCAAGGCGCTGGAAACAGCGAAGCAGGCAATGGATTATGCCAAGGAAAACGGCTATGATACCGTGCTCTTTGATACTGCCGGGCGTCTGCATATTGATGAAGAGCTGATGCAGGAGCTGTCCGATATCAAGGCTTTTGTACATCCGGATGATATTTTGCTGACTGTCGATGCAATGACCGGACAGGATATTGTGAATGTTGCAGGTAGCTTCCATGAACAGCTGGAGGTTACCGGTCTCGTATTGACGAAGCTGGATGGTGATTCCAGAGGCGGTGGTATTCTGTCTGTGCGCTCCATCACACAGGTTCCGGTAAAGTTTGTCGGTCTGGGTGAAAAAATTGACGACCTGGATGTGTTCCATCCGGATCGTATGGCCGATCGTATTCTGGGCATGGGAGATATCATGTCTCTGGTCGAGCAGGCACAGGATAAAATGGATATCGAAGCGAGCACGAAATCTGCGAATCGCATGATGAGCGGACAGTTTACTCTGACAGACATGCTTGTGCAGTTCCAGCAGCTTGAAAAAATGGGGTCTCTGGGCGGTATGATGAAGCTGATTCCGGGGATGAACCAGCTGGCAGGGCAGATTGACGAAGCCAAAGCCGGCAACAAAATGAAGAAAAGCACCGCAATCATTCAGAGTATGACGATGGAGGAGCGGGAGAATCCCAATATCCTTCGTGCATCCAGAAAGAATCGTATTGCCAAAGGTAGTGGTACAACGGTAGCGGATGTAAACCGGCTGCTGAATGAATATGAGAAAATGAAGCAGGTCATGAAGCAGATGGGTGCTATGACCAAGTCCGGTAAAATGCCGAACATGGGCGGTATGGGAGCCATGGGGGCGATGAAAAACATGCGCAGCATGAATAAGATGATGCGTCAGGGCGGAAAACGAGGAAAACGATAACAAGGCATACACTGCCTTGTTTTTATTAAAAGGAAGGTGTAGTTAACTGTTGGTCAAAAAGGGTGCTTACGATTCTGATTTCAAAAGGAGATTACAATCAGTGATACCAATCAAGATTTGATGAATGCAATACGTATTTTGTGAGGAGGGTGTTTATGAAGGTATTTGTATATGGCTATCGAAAAGAGGAAGCTGCTTATTTCAGTGCCTGTGCAAAAGCGATGCAGCTGGAAATCGGTACCTGTGCACAGCGACCGACACTGGAAAATGCACAGCTTTGTCAGGGCTATGAATGCATCAGTGTGCTATCAACACCGATCGATGCTGCATTGCTGCAGAAATTGCAGGAGGTAGGTGTCCGCTTTCTGTCAACACGTACTGTCGGCTATGATCACATTGACCTTGCTTATGCCAGAAAAATCGGTATTCATATTGGAAATGCAACCTATGCGAGTGAGAGTGTGGCGGACTATACGATTATGCTGATTCTGATGGCACTGCGCAAAATGAAGCTGATTTTGCAGAGTGCGGTCAGTCAGGATTATTCCTTTGATGCGGTATTGGGCAGCAATCTGAAGGGAAAAACACTCGGAGTGATTGGGACGGGAGCCATCGGACAGACACTCATTCGTCATATTGCCGGCTTTGGTTGCCGAATACTTGCCTATAATCCACATCCGCGAAAGGAAATGGAGCAATATGTGACCTATGTGGATTTGAATACCCTGTATCAAAACAGCGACATTATCACGCTGCATGTACCGTTAAACGATGCCACCTACCATTTGCTCAATGAAGCGGCTTTTGCCCGGATGAAGCCTGGTGTAATCATCGTGAATACAGCACGCGGTCCTCTGATCGATAATACGGCGTTGATTGCTGCGATAGAATCAGGAAAGGTCGGTGCAGCTGCGCTGGATGTCGTCGAGGGAGAAACCGGTATCTATTACAATCGAAGGAAAGGGAAGATACTGAAGCAGCATGATATGGCTGTATTAAACTCCTTTCCCAATGTACTGCTAACACCGCATCTCGCTTTCTTAACCGATGATTCCTATCGGGATATGGTGACACATTCGATGAAGAGCTGCTATCTGTTTATGCACGGCGAGGAAAATCCATGGCTTATTCAGTAGAGTGATGAATAATCAGGCTGCAAAACCTGATGAGAGGCTTTCGCGCTTTTTTTCAGCTTAGGAGTCGATCGATATATAGGATGAAAAGGGTCAAGCTTATATTGATCCTTTTTGTTTCACATGATTAGGATGATTTCAGAATCAAAGCCTTGGTCTAGTTTTTTGATCACGGTTACAACAAAGAAAGTGAACATAATGCATGATTCTCCTCCTTGCAGCTATAACTGATCCTTGGTGTGGAGTGCATGCTTTCCCTTTGCAGCAGCCTGCAAATAGTCTTGTTTTAGCTATTTGTGAATAGCTGAAGCAGCTGTATAGGTCTTTACATGAGCATGACTGCATACAAGCGGGAGGCTGATTATGTCCTACAGGTGCTAATTGTTTTTCACTGCAACTTTTCTGCTCATATAATCGTGTTTATAATAGAGGGGATAAAATTCCTTGTTAGGAGGGAAGTGCGGCATGAGAACTTATGCGGATATGACATTTGAAGAAGTTATGGAAGCCTTTGCGGATACTGTGACCCGTCTTGCATATTTGCGGATGGGAAATGAGCAGGATGCAAAGGATATCTTTCAAAATGTCTTTTTGAAGCTGTATACACAGACAATGGAATTTCACGATCCTCAGCATGTGAAGGCTTGGCTGATTCAAACAACGATTCATGCGTGTGCAGATGAGCATCGGAAATTCTGGCGAAAGCATCATATACGGCTCGATGAAGCCTTTGCTCAGGTGGAGGATGTACAGGAGCGCAATGAGCTGTATGAACTGATGGAGCTGGTACCCGATCATTGCAATGCTTTGTATTTATATTATTATGAGGGCTATTCCATACGGGAAATCAGTAGACTCATGAACGCACGCGAGAATACTGTGAAGTCCTGGATGCGGCGCGGGAAACAGGAGCTGCGCAGTCTTTTGGGAGGTGAAGAGGATGCGTGAGAAAAAATTCAGGGGCTTTGATGATATACACTGCCCGCAAAGCTGGAAAGAACAGGTGATGGATCAGGCGGAGTCCTCCGAAAGAAAAAAAAGCGTCTATATATGGCGAATTGCTGTTTTATTTCTGCTGGCATTGCTTTCCTTAGGTACTGCATATGCGTGCAGTGATACGGTACGCGATTGGCTTTCATCACTGTTTAGCAATGGACAGGAGAAGGTGCAGGTAAAGGAAGACCCTGTTTCTGTACAAGCCCTCAATGGAATCACCTATCTGGATGCCGACTGCCGCTATTATGTAAAACTGCCGGAAGAAAAAACTGCGGCGGAAGATACGTTGACCGTATATGAAAAAGGACGAATCGTAGAAGACGCTGTTCCAAAGAAAAGCTTAGAGCTGCAGCTGCCAGTGGAAAACAGCACCGTGACCGTACAATTACAATATGTTCATCTGAAAAACGAGTACCTCCCTCTGTATCTAAAAGGGGAGGAGGGCACTGGAATACCGGATTCGTCATTCCGTGTACTGGCGGACGGAATGCTGGTGATCGAATATATGCAGGATACCTTTCAAAATGCCTATCTGGTAAATCCGGAAACAGCAGACGTGCAATCCATTGGAGATTTATCTCATGCATACCATGCAGAAGCGGAATCCGGAATGCATATCTATGCCAACACCGTACAAAGCAGTGCCTCCGGGCGGTTTCTGCTATATCGCACGTATGCATTGGCACAGGGATGGGCGAAGGAGAAAACAGAAGCACAATGGGTGCTGCAGGACAGGGTGGAAAATACCCGTCGTAGGCTGGATACAAAACGTCTGCCTGGCTATCTGCTGGGAAATGAGCTGCGTATGGCTGGCGATACGCACATCATTACAACAAAAAGCTATGCAGTGGATGCTACGACCGAAGCGAATTACCCGATTGTGTATAATTACCGTAAGAATACCTGGACAGAGTACAGTGACTACCAGTGCGCTGTTCCCTTTGTCAGTGATTATTTGTATCGTGCAAGAGACTCTTCCATGGAGCTGCTGAATATCCGTACACAGGAAAAGCATTCGATTCCATTACCGAAGAACATGCGGGCAGAAGACTGTATTTTGTATCCGTATGATGGGTTTTATATCAGTGAGAGTACGCTGAGCAGTGCATTGGATATCTATATTGTATCGCAGCAGCGATGGGTTCATTTGGATGCAAAGATATTGAATGGTGAGACAGCTGTCCTCTTTGCGTATCCGCTGGATGATCACACGCTTTTGCTCAATCAGACATATTTGATCGAATTTCACAAATAATCTGGAAAAGTACAGGATAGTATGCTATAGTACTGTTATACCTTAAAGGTACCGTATATAATAAGAAAGGCAGGTGGTTTGTATGAATACATTCAAAACGTATAAACTGAGGAAAGATACAGACTGCCGTGTTGATAGCTAGCGCATGTTCTGGGCATCCCTTGGGATGCTTTTTTCTTTCCTATGCAGCAAATTTATGAAAGGAAAGGACAAAAGAATGAAAACAGAAATTTGTAAAGAGCAGTACGCAGCATCTATGACAGCGATGCCGGCAAGCAGCAAGGAACAGAACCGTTCCCTGAAACGGGGGTTAAGCAGACAGGAGCTGTCTCTGCAGCAATGCTATGTGATGATTCATAAGGAGCAGGTGGTTGCCAGAGCAGTTATTTATGATGAGCATTCCTACATTGGCAATCTGACACTGGAGGCGATCGAGCAGACGGAGGCTGATCAGTTTGTAAAGGATGTTATTGACCATCTGGATCGAAGCAGAGAATGGCGCATTGACCTGTATTCGGACAAAATCAACTATACACTCGTATATCGGGCGCTGAAGCGCTGGTTTCCTATAGAAATCAAAAGGGAAAGCTACACAGTGATGACTGCTGAACGGGATTTGCATTCCTATGAGTTCGTATCGGCAAAGCAGATGACGAAGGAAAATCTGCTGGAGCTGATGGTGAGCGCAAGCAGAACTACACCGGATTTGCTTTTGCAAAGAGAACATACCAGTATGGGGCTGTATCCGGCAGTCCAAAAGCAGATGGAGGAGCTGCTGGATGATGAAGAAAGCGACATTTTATTTCAGATTCTGCTTGTTGAAGGGCAACCTGCAGGCTTTATCAGTGTAAATCGTCTGCTGGATGATGTTGGAGGAATCGGATATATTGGGGTACATGCCGATTATCAGGGAAAGCGGCTTGGCAGCGTGCTGCTGCAAAAGGCAATGGACATGGCCTGGCATCACGATATTCATAAGCTGATAGGGGATATTGATGTTCATAATATCGCTATTCGAAAAAATCTGATACAATGCGGCTTTATGCTCGATTGTAGGATGTGTATGTTTCTGTTGGAAAAGCAGTAGCTAAGTCAATGGAAATCTGAAAGGACAGGGAACAGGCAGTTCATCATTTTATACAGAAGGATTTAGAAGAGACGCCTACAGCGAGGGACCTGAAAATATAACATAGTCACAAAAAAAATAAGGGTGTCAAGTAAAAAACCTTGACAGACGGATAATCTATGGTATACTTATCAAGGTAATGCTAAGAAAATAACCAATAGGAGGAAATTATATGGCTGTAAAATTAAGATTAAAGAGAATGGGTTCCAAGAGAAAACCTTTCTACAGAATTGTCGCTGCGGATTCCCGCGCACCTAGAGATGGACGTTTTATCGAAATCATCGGTACTTATAATCCAACAACAAATCCTGCAAGCGTAGTGCTGAACGAAGAACTGGCTACAAAGTGGCTGAAAGAAGGAGCACAGCCTTCTGATACTGTTCGTAACATTCTTTCTAAAGAAGGAATTATGAAACGTCTGCACGAAGAAAAAAACGCTAAGTAAAAGAGTATGATCGATTACGAAAAAGTATTGTTGGATCTTGTAACACCGATGGTTGAGGATAAGACCAATGTATCTGTCAAAATGATGCCGACACTGGAGGATAATGAAATTCTGTTGTACGTATATGCCAACAGCGATGATGTTGCCCGCCTGATCGGACGTCGCGGCATGATGGCTTCTTCTATTCGTCAGATGATGTCTGTGGCATCAAGGAAAGAGGATAAAAGAGTTACCATCAAGTTTGAATCATATTAGGATGCCTTTCGCATCCTTTTTTTGGAGGTAGGACATATGAAAGAAATCAATATCGGTATGCTTGTGAATACACATGGACTGCGTGGTGAAATGAAGGTCAAGGTGCTTACGGATTTTCCGCAGCTGCGATTTCAAAAGGGGGCAGTTGTGCATCTGCAGCTGGCACAGGGACAGTTGGACCTGAAGGTACAGCATGTACGGGAAAGCAAGGGACAGCTGCTTGTCAAATTTGAAGGCTATGATGATATCAATCAGGTGGAAGGCTGGAAGGGCAGCATGCTGACCATACGGGAAGAGGAGCTGCAGGAGCTGGATGAATTTGAAGCGTACTTTCACGAATTACAGGATGCCGTGGTCTATGATATGGAGGGGGTACAACTGGGGACAGTTAGCGAAATCATAGAAACCGGAGCCAATGCAATCCTGCGTGTCAAAACGAAGGATAAGGATATTCTGATCCCTTTTGTCAGAGCCTTTGTCAAGGAGTTTGATCGTAAAAACAAGGTGATGAAGGTGGAGCTGATGGAGGGGCTTGTATGAAGATAACAGTGCTGACACTGTTTCCTGAGTTTTTTGACAGCTTTCGTTCCACATCCATAATCAAGCGGGCACTGGAGCAGCAGCTTGTGGAATTTGAAACGGTGGATTTTCGGGCGTTTACGTTAGACCGCCACAATCATGTGGACGATACACCGTGCGGCGGCGGACAGGGGATGGTGCTGTCCTGCCAGCCAATCGTTGACTGTCTGAAATCGGTGCGCAGTGAGGATTCCTTTGTCATTATGATGACACCGCAGGGGAATCGCTTTGATCAAAAGCTGGCTCACCGCTTTGCCTCCGAAATCAAGCATCTGATCATTCTTTGCGGACACTATGAGGGCTTTGACGAGCGCATTCGTTCCTTTGTGGATATGGAGGTATCTCTTGGGGATTTTGTATTGACCGGAGGAGAAGGTGCTGCGCTGGTGATTTCCGATGCAGTCATACGACTGCTGGATCACGTTATTAAAGAAGAAAGTCACAGTGATGATTCTTTTGAAAACGGTCTGCTGGAGTATCCGCAATTTACCCGTCCCATCGAATATGAGGGAATGCGGGTACCCGATGTTTTACTGAGTGGTCATCATGCCAATATCCGTAAATGGCGGCTAAAGGAATCGTTGAAGAAGACGATGGAGAAACGTCCGGATTTATTGAAAAATCGTGAGTTTACAAAAGAAGAACGGAAGCTGCTGGATGAAATTAAAGCTGAGAAGGAACAAGGTGAAGGATAAAAGGAAGTCCTTTGCCTTTTTACAATATTACTTGGTTCTATCTGCTGCAGTATAAGTACGTGTAAAACGATTTGTATCACATAGGGCGGCTGTTTAAATAAATACTGGTCGTTACTGAAACAGATCGATACGTGCTGTATTATCATACACTATATTGATAAGTAATAATCATGACAGCTTGTCTGGGATTTGTATCTCAATGGTAAAATATGTCGGAGATAAGTATAAGACTGGTTAGAAATACATAATGAAGGCCATCAGCCCTATACGGTCTGTGTTAACCTTTTTTGGAATATGACAATACGCTGTCGATGAAGGTGTGCTATACTTTGGGGAAAAGGAGAGATTCAAAATGAATATGAAGAGCTATCTGGAACAGTATTCGCATACGGCGCTGGCTATGAATGACATAGAGATACTGCCTGAACACATACGTGTGGTAATGGTGAATGAATGTGCACCATTAAGGAATGAAGATGATTTTTATGGGAATACGGATGGTGAATATGCTGCATCATTGCGCTCGTTTTTTTCGGATTCAGAACCTGCTCATCTGCTTGCACGGGGGATTTACGTAACCAATGCCTGCAAGCTGCCAAAACCAAGGGAAGGCTTTACCAAACAGCAGCTGCAGGAAAGCTCTGTCATTCTGGAGGAAGAGCTGAAGCTGTTTGAAAATCTGCGTGTGATTATGCTGATGGGGGATGTTGCGATACGCGTGCATACCATGGTTGCCAGGCGTAATCATACAGCGCGCATTCCTGCCGGTTCCACCTACAGGCTGCGCAGCAGCATCTGGATGGATGGAGATATCCGTTTGTTTCCTTCCTATATTATGACCGGAAAAAATCTGCAGATTGAACGCAGTAAACGGACGATGATTGCAGAGGATATTTCGCAAATGCTCGCCTATTTGGAAACGCTGGATAGCGCAGGCTGAAAATGGAGGAGAGCAGTTCGGATTTTCTTTGTAAAATTCGGCATTCTCCTTTTTTTTAGTTGGTGAAAATGGTATGATAATAGCAGAAAGGACCCGACCTTTCTGAAAACGACTTCTTCTTTACCGCTGTAAAAAAATGGATGAAAAAGTATTTACAAATATCCCAGATCTGTGATATCATATATAAGCCTTTATGGCACGCGGTTCCGCTGAACAGTATGATTCAAGAGCCTCTACGTTATGATGAATAGAAAAGGAGCGCCATTATTATGAACATGCAGTTAGTAAATGAAGTAACAAAATCACAATTGAAGAAAGATGTCCCATTCTTTAAATCAGGTAGTACCGTTCGAGTACACGTTAAGATCAAAGAGGGTGACAAATCCCGTATTCAGGTATTTGAAGGATTGGTTATCGCAAAGCAGGGTGGAGGAATCAACGAAGTATTCACTGTTCGTAAAATCTCTAACCAGATCGGTGTAGAAAGAACATTCCCGATTCACTCTCCAATTGTTGAAAAAATCGAAGTTGTACGTAACGGTAAGGTTAGAAGAAACAAATTATTCTACTTACGCGGACGTTCTGGTAAGGCTTCTCGTATTAAAGAAGTTCGTTAAGCTGGAAAAAAAGTCGGGTCTTGCTCGACTTTTTATTTTAGGCTGGAGGGTGTACGATGCAGAAGCAGGAGAAGGACAGACACAGACTGGAAGAACACGAATCACTGGCAGGCGTGATTTTTTCCAACCTGTTTTCATTGCTGAAAATATTCCTTGTCTGTTTTGTGCTGGTGTATCTGACAGCCAATTATCTTGTGCGGCCGCTGCGTGTACAGGGAGGCAGTATGTATCCGACGCTGAAAACGGGTGAATTCGGATTTGGCAATGCGTTTTCCGGTCATTTTCAGGAAATCAAGCGCGGCGATATCGTGATTGTCTATGACAAGAAGAAGACGCATACCTATTGGGTGAAGCGTGTCATCGGTCTGCCCGGTGAGCGGATCCGCGCCAGTGGGGATACGGTATACATCAATGATACAGCTATTCAGGAGCCTTATCTTGACAATGATTATGCGGATAGTATCCGGTTGACGGAAAATTATAAATTCACAGAGGATTTTGATGAAGTGCAGCTGGGAGAGGACGAATATTATCTGATGGGGGACAATCGCTATGCAAGCAAGGACTCCCGCGAAATGGGGGCCTTCAAGCGCGGGGATATCAAGGCAGTGGATTTTTTCATTGTGCTGCCGTTTAATAAAATGAGAGTGGCGGAATAAGATATGAACAAAAACAAAAGAACCAGAAGCAATCTGGACATTGTATATACTATCCTTGACTTTGCCCGACTGATTCTGATCACTGTAGTGGCGGCAATGGTCATTCTGGTCTTTGTGGCACGCAAGGAGGAAGTCAGAGGCACCTCCATGTATCCCACGCTGGTGGAAGGTGAGTCGGTAATCATCAATATGGCAGCAAACTATGTCGGTGAAATTAAGCGCTTTGATGTGGTTGTTGCCAGAGAATATCGAAGTGATGATTTGTGGGTCAAGCGTGTCATCGGGTTGCCTGGAGAAACGATCAGCTACCGTGAGGATGTGCTGTACGTGGATGGAAAGGCGATGGAGGAACCGTTTCTGGATAAGAAGTATGTGGAACAGGTGAAAAAAAGTGCGAATAAGCTTTATTTTACACAGGATTATATATCAAAAAAGCTGGGGAAGAATGAATATCTGCTGGTTGGTGATAACCGTAATGAATCTCTGGATTCAAGAAATGATGCTGTAGGGCCGTTTCAGCGGGAACAGATCATCGCCAGAGGGGTGTTTGTTTACCAGCCGTTTTCGAAAGCGAGGTATGTAGGCAATGGCGGATGATAAAATACGCATTCAATGGTTCCCTGGTCATATGACCAAGGCGAAGCGGGAAATGCAGGAAAAGCTGAACATGGTGGACATGGTGATCGAGCTGCGGGATGCCCGCATTCCAAGCGCCAGCAAGAATCCGATGATTGAGGAGCTGTGTCAGAACAAGCCGCGGCTGATCGTACTTTCCAAAAAGGATAAGGCGGATGCTGCGGCGACAAAGCTGTGGTGCAGTGCGTTGCAGAATGAAACCACACGCGTTGTGGCGCTGGATATTCTGAAGGAGAATATCATAGCGAGAATCGTGGAGGAAAGCCGTCTGCTCATGCAGGCGAAAATCGAACGCATGAAGCGAAGAGGCATCCGTCCCCGTGCCATTCGTGCAATGGTTGTCGGAGTGCCGAATGTCGGTAAATCCACTTTTATTAACCGGATATCCAAAAAAAAGGTGGCTGTCACCGGAGATCGTCCGGGTGTGACAAGGGCACTGCAGTGGTCGAAGGTGAATCAGAATCTGGAGCTGCTCGATACTCCGGGGGTGCTGTGGCCGAAATTTGAGGATGAAACCGTCGGTGTTCTGCTGGCTATCACGGGAGCGATACGTGATGAAATCCTCCCGCTGGAGGAGATTGCGGCCTGGGCGATGCGGTATCTGATTGCGAACCACAAAGAGGCGCTGCAGCAGCGCTATGATATTGCCGTGTGTGAGGATCCCTATATCATGCTGGAGCGAATTGCAGAAAAGCGCGGCTTTATGCGCAAGGGTGAAATGGATGAGAAGCGTACCATTGAAGCCTTCCTGCGGGAGCTGCGGGATGACAAGCTGGGAAGAATTACGTGGGAGATGCCGTATGCAGACAGCGAATGAGTATGAACAGGTATGGTGGCAGCAGGGAAAACGCTGCATTGTAGGCATCGATGAAGCAGGCAGAGGTCCTATTGCCGGACCTCTTGTCGTTGCGGCCGTTGCCTTTCCACCAGGGTATTCCCATCCGGAAATTTACGACTCCAAGAAGCTGAGCGATAAGAAGCGAAGAGCCCTTTTCCATGAGGTGGTTGCGCAGGCGCTGGAATATCATATACGTATCATCGAGCCGAAGATTATCGATGAATTGAATATTTATCGTGCGACCCAGAGGGCGATGCAGGATATAAGCGATATGTTTGCACATGCGGACGGTGTTTTAACGGATGCCATGCCGCTTCCTCATAATGAGCGGGATGTGATTTCCCTTGTTAAGGGAGATCAGAAAAGCGTCAGTATTGCAGCCGCAAGCATTTTGGCCAAGGTTACACGGGATTGTATGATGGAAGCGTATGACCGGCAGTATCCGCAATACGGCTTTGCGCGTCACAAGGGCTATCCGACAAAGGCTCATATAGAGGCACTGCATACCTATGGTGTGATTACAGGGCTGTATCGGGAAAGCTATGGTCCGGTAGCTGCCATGCGGCAGCTGGTGCTGGATATTTAAGCAGTGAAGGCTGCTTTTTTTAATTTTGTAAAAAATAATAAGAAAAATAAGAAGTGTATAAAAATGTATTGCAAAATAAGAGAAACCGTACTATACTATGGATAAGGAACAGGAAAGGCGGTGGCAGGATGTTTACATGGGTAAAAGGCAATGTATATACGCTTGTATTGACACTGTATCCGAATAACATTACCTTGAACAGCAGCGCTGCCTCTTATTTTGAGGATGTGCGCTGGGCCATGATCGGACTGGATAAGGATAGCCTGAAATTGGGAATACGTCCCGTTACAAAACGGGAAATTGATCTGCATCTGGTATCCATGGATCAGCTGCATAAGGTGTCTGTTGGAAAAGGATATGCAAGAATCAGCAACAAAATGATCATTGAGGAGATTTCTGGTATGATCAATCAGCCGATCAACGGACTGAAAATCAACGCGGCCTATGATGAAACGGAGAATATGCTGATTGCAGATCTCCATGAGCTGGCTGCAGATAAGGGGTGAATGGATTATGGTACTGATCTGGATTGCCATTAGCGTAGGTGCGGTTCTGGTTGAACTGGCGACACCTACTGCATTGATTTCCATATGGTTTGCCGTGGGAGGTGTAATCGGAGCGCTGACGGCTTTGATCAATCTTCCGCTGTGGGTGCAGATTGTATGCTTTGTTGTTGTTTCACTTGCCAGTATGCTGATTGTGCGTCCGATTGCCTCACGTTATCTGCGTGGGAATACGGTGCCTACCAATGCCGATCGCTTTATCGGTGAGATTGCGCAGGTAACCAGTCTTGTGACAAAGGATGAATGGGGCGAGGTCAAGGTGAATGGGACAATGTGGCATGCGGTTCCTGTGGATGATGATTCTATCGAGGAAGGTGCAAAGGTCAAGGTTGTCGCTATTGAAGGTGCTAAGTTACTTGTAAAAAGAGTAAGCGAAAGATAGAAAAAGAAAGAAGGTAATGATGATGAGTGTATTTCAGATTATACTGCTTGTTGTAGTTGCGCTGATTCTGGTTGGGCTGTTTGCCTACCTCATCCGTATCGTGCCGCAGGCAAAGGCATATGTCGTTGAACGACTGGGTGCCTATCATACAACTTGGAACACAGGAATTCATATTCTGGTTCCTTTTGTGGATCGTGTTTCGAATAAGGTGACATTGAAGGAGGTTGTGAAGGATTTTGCTCCGCAGCCGGTTATCACCAAGGATAATGTAACCATGCAGATTGACACGGTTGTATATTTTCAGATTACCGATCCAAAGCTGTATACGTATGGTGTTGTAGGACCGATCACCGCGATTGAAAATTTAACAGCGACCACGCTGCGTAATATCATCGGTGATCTGGAGCTGGATGAAACGCTGACCTCCCGTGATATTATCAATACGAAGATGCGTGCGATTCTGGATGAAGCAACAGATCCATGGGGCATTAAGGTGAACCGTGTAGAGGTTAAAAACATCATCCCGCCGCGCGATATTCAGGAAGCGATGGAAAAGCAGATGCGTGCAGAGCGTGAACGACGTGAATCCATCCTTCGTGCAGAGGGTGAAAAACGAAGCAATATCCTGACTGCCGAGGGTGAAAAGGAAGCGATGGTGCTGCGTGCTAATGCAAAGAAGGAAGCAATGATTGCGGAAGCGGAAGGACAGGCACGTGCAATGGAGCGTATTTATGAAGCACAGGCCCGTGGTATTGAGATGATTAAGAATGCCAATCCGACGAAGGAATATCTGAGTCTGAAGAGTCTGGAAACCTATGAGAAAATGGCGGATGGCAAAGCGACCAAGATTGTTGTGCCAAGCGAAATGCAGAATATGGCTTCCTTCCTGACAAGTGCCAGAGAAATTCTGGTAGATGATGCAGCGAAGGATGCGCTGGAAGAAGTCATTAAGCCGAAAAAGGGCTGAGTGAAACACGCGGAGTACCTTAGCACAGATGTTTTTCATGAAAAGCAGGAAAAAATTCCTGTTTTTTTTAGGAGTTTTTGATGTTCATTTCGTATATACATATGAGGTGATATTATGAGAGAACAACTATTGTGCTATGCACTTCGCTATGAAGGCGACTGGAAAAAGATGAAGCTTGCGCTGGACAGGCAGGAGCCCTGGACGCGGATGGCGTATGAGGGAAGCTATGTGACGATTGCTGATCAGGCCTATCCCGACAAGCTGCGAAGGCTTGCCTGTCCGCCGTGGATATTGTTTTATGAGGGTGACATGACACTGCTTCAGAAACCGGGCTGCGGTATTGTCGGCAGTCGGCAGGCGAGTGCTGCGGGGCTAAGAAACTGTGCGCGTATTACCGATTGTATGAAGGAGCGCTTCGTCATCGTGTCCGGTCTTGCCAGGGGAATTGATGGACAGGCGCATCGCAGTGCACTGGATCAGCATACGATTGCAGTAATTGGCTGTGGTCTGGATGTCGTATATCCAAAGGAGCATGCGTCCCTGTATGCTGTTATGCGAAAAAAGCAGCTGATTATCAGTGAGTATCCAAACGGAACAAAGCCCTATGCATACCACTTTCCATGGCGAAATCGGATTATCGCCGCATTGAGTGAGGCCGTTATCGTTGTGGAGGCTCGTCGAAGAAGTGGTTCGCTGCTGACGGTAAATGAGGCGCTGGAGCTGGATATTCCTGTTTACTGCGTGCCTCATGCTTATCTGGATGAGGCCGGAACCGGCTGCAATCTATTGATCTCACAGGGGGCAAATATCCTTGTGGATGAGGACGATCTGCGCCTTATTTTTTAAAAAATGTTTGACAAAACAGGAATTTGTGCGAATAATAGGAGACGTATATTTAATTGCTAGGAGGCATAACATGAAAAATCTGGTTATTGTGGAATCCCCTTCCAAATCCAAAACCATAGAAAAATACCTGGGTGGCGACTATCATGTTGTTTCATCCAAAGGACATATACGTGATCTTGCGACAAGCGGCAAGGGTGGTCTGGGAATCGATGTTGAGAATGATTTCGAGCCGACCTACAAGGTCAGCAGTGACAAACGCGCAGTCGTTAAGGAGCTGAAGGACCTCGCGAAAAAAAGCGATCATGTATATCTGGCAAGTGACCCCGACCGTGAGGGAGAGGCGATTGCCTGGCATCTGGCAAATGTGCTGGATTTGAATATGGAAGAAGAAAACCGTATCATCTTCAACGAAATCACAAAGCATGCAGTGGTGGAGGCGTTTGAGCATCCGCGTACGATTGATCAGGACCTGGTGAAATCCCAGGAGGCACGGCGTATGCTGGACCGCATCATCGGCTTTAAGCTGTCCAAGCTGTTACAGAGTAAAATAAAAAGCAAATCCGCAGGCCGTGTGCAGTCGGTGGCACTGCGCCTGATCGTTGAACGGGAAAATGAAATCCGCGCGTTTAAGAGTGAGGAATACTGGACACTGGCTGCCAATATTGAAAAGGACGGAAAGATGTTCAGCGCATCCTTAAACAAGATTGACGGCAAGAAGGCTGACCTGAAAACGCAGGAGGAGGTCAATGCGGTCATTGAGCGCTGCTGTCATGACTTCATTGTCAGCAGCATTGAAAAGAAGGTTCGCAAGAAAGAAGCGAGAATGCCGTTCATCACCTCCACCCTGCAGCAGGAGGCAAGCACCAAGCTGGGCTTTGGAGCAAAGAAAACCATGCAGATTGCACAGAAGCTGTATGAGGGACTTCCGCTTGCGGGAGGAGTCAGCGAGGGTCTGATTTCCTATATGCGTACCGATTCCACACGACTGAGTGATCAGTTTGTCAAGGACGCGGAAAGCTATATCGAAGAAACCTACGGGAAGGACTACAAGGGACGTGCCCGTCAGAAAAACAGTGAAAATGCACAGGATGCGCATGAGGCCATTCGTCCGACGAGTATTCTGAATACGCCGGCAAGAGTCAAGGAATATCTGACAAATGATCAGTATAAGCTGTACAAGCTGATTTATGCCAGAACGCTGGCATCCTTAATGGCGCCAAGCAAAAGCAATGTGGTCAATGTACAGATCGTATCCGATGGCTGTGAGTTCAGTGCCAACGGCTCCATTCTTACCTTTGACGGTTATCTGAAAATCTACAGCGATTATGAAACCGTTAAGGATGAAATGCTGCCAATCATGGAAGAACAGGAAACGCTCAAGGATGTTGAGCTGGAAGGTAAGCAGCACTTCACCGAGCCGCCGCTTCGCTACAGTGAGGCCCGCCTGATCAAGGATCTGGAGGAAAAGGGAATCGGACGTCCGTCCACCTATGCAATCATCATTGATACACTGCAGGCCCGCGGCTATGTCTCTTTGGAGCGCCCAAGTGAGGGCAGTAAGACGAAGGTCTTCATCCCCAGTGAACAGGGCGAGCTGACCGACACCAAGCTGCAGGAATTCTTCAGCGGCATCATCAACGTATCCTATACGGCGAATATGGAGCATCACCTGGATGAGATTGCGGCAGGAGAGCGAAACAATATTGAAGAGGTTCGTACCTTCTATAATGAATTTGAACCGCTGCTGCAGAATGCATATGAGAATATGGAAAAGAAGGAGCTGGAGCGCACCGGAGAAAAATGTCCGGACTGCGGGAACGATCTGGTGTATCGCATCGGGCGTTTCGGTAAATTTATCTCCTGCATCAACTTTCCGGAATGCCGCTATACCAAAGGCGAGGATGAGGATGAAAATGCTGTGGAGGAGGTCTGCCCGAAATGCGGAAGCAAGATGGTGACGAAAAAAGGACGCTACGGCTCCTTCCTTGCCTGCAGCAATTACCCGGAATGTAAATATATCAAAAGCAACAAGACGAAGGAAGAACCGGAGCCTACCGGAGAAATGTGTCCGGACTGCGGTCATGAGCTGGTAAGAAGAAAATCCCGTTTCGGTACGACCTTTATTGGCTGCAGCAATTATCCGAAATGCCGCTATATTAAAAAGGAACCGAAGAAGGAAAAAGCGGAAGGGGACGATAAGGCAGCACCGAAGAAAAAGGCAGCCGCCAAAAAAACGACCAAGAAGGTTGTGAAAAAGGCAGTGAAGAAACCCGTGAAGAAGGCTGTGGAAGCAGAGGCAGAAGGCAGTGAATCATGATGGATAAGGTAACCGTTGTCGGAGCCGGTCTGGCAGGCTGTGAGGCGGCGTGGCAGCTGGTAAAGCGCAAGATTCCGGTACGGCTTGTGGAAATGCGGCCGAAAACGTCCTCACCGGCACACCACAGTGAAAACTTTGCGGAGCTTGTGTGCTCCAATTCCCTTCGCTCGGATTCCCTGAACAATGCGGTTGGGATTTTGAAAGAGGAAATGCGGCATCTGGATTCCATCATCATGGAGAGTGCGGATGCCACACGGGTTCCGGCCGGCAGTGCGCTGGCAGTGGATCGTCAGGCCTTTTCCCGGCGTATTACAGAACAGCTGAAACAGCATCCGCTGATTGAGGTCGTACAGGAAGAGGTAACACAGATTCCCGATGGTCCCTGCATCATTGCCAGCGGTCCGCTGACAAGCGATGCATTAAGCAAAGCCATACAGGAATACACCCATGCGGATTATTTCCATTTCTATGATGCGGCTGCCCCGATCATTGAAAAGGACAGCATTGATTTCTCCAAGGCATATATTAAATCCCGGTATGATAAGGGAGAGGCTGCCTATATCAACTGTGCGATGAGCAGAGAGGAATTTGATGCCTTTTACGAGGAGCTGATTCATGCGGAAACCGCACAGCTGCACGAGTTTGAGGATGAAACCTACTTTGAAGGCTGTATGCCGTTTGAGGAAATGGCACGCCGCGGACGGCAGACGCTGCTGTTTGGGCCGATGAAGCCGGTTGGGCTGGAGCGTCCGGATGGAACGACACCGTATGCGGTTGTCCAGCTGCGTCAGGATAATGCCGTGGCAAGTCTGTATAATATCGTCGGCTTTCAGACGCATTTAAAATGGGGGGAGCAGAAGCGTCTGCTGTCCATGATTCCCGGCTTAGAGAATGTTTCCATTGTGCGCTATGGTGTCATGCACCGCAACTCCTATCTGTGTGCACCGAAGGTTCTGCGCCCCACCTATCAGCATGTCCAGCGGGATGATCTGTTCTTTGCCGGTCAGCTGTGCGGCGTGGAGGGCTATGTCGAAAGTGCGGCCAGCGGACTTCTGGCTGGGATGAATATGGCCAACCTCATGCGTGAGAAAGCAGTCGTGGAGCTGCCGGATACGTGTGTCATCGGATCGATGGCGCACTACATCACCCATGCCAGTGAGCGCTATTTTCAGCCGATGAATGCCAACTTCGGAATTATGCGTCTGTTGGAAAAGGTAAAGAAGAAGGAACGCAGGGAGGCATTTGCCAATCAGGCGCTATTCGTAATCGATACATACAAAAAGGAGTTTGACTGATGGAGGAGCTGCTTGCGCGGTTTCTTCAATATATGGATTCCCTCAACAGCGGCAGTGTGCATACGCGAGCCGCTTACCAAAGAGATATACGCGAGTTTATCTCTTTTTTACAGGAAGAGGGAATTGAGGAGCTGCAGGATGCAGATCGCATCATCGTCATGAACTATATCGCCTCTTTGCGTGAGAAGCCCGGGGTCAGCGGAGAAATGAAAAACTCCACGATTGCCCGCAAGCTGTCCTCCCTTCGTTCCTTTTACCGCTATCTGAATGAATATGTGGGAATCACGCAGAATCCGTTTCTGTATTTTAAGACACCGAAACGCGCCAAACGGATACCGGAATTTCTGTTTTATGATGAAATGGATACCTTTTTGAGCAGCTTTGATCTGGATACGCCGGACGGACTGCGGGATCGTGCGATGTTTGAGCTGATGTATGCCTGCGGTCTGCGGGTCAGTGAAGCGGCATCCCTTCGGTTGTACGATATCGATCTGCACGATCGCATCCTCACCATACACGGTAAGGGAAACAAGCAGCGCATTGTTCCCTTTTATGCGCTGGCAGGAGAGTTGCTGGAGCACTATCTTCAGGAGGTGCGTCCGCAATGGATGAAGGAGGAACACGATATCGTGTTCATCAATCAGCGGGGGAAGGGGCTGACCACGCGCGGCATACAGTACCGCATGCAGCTGGCCGCTGATACCTGCTCGCTTTCCGTGCATGTGCATCCGCATATGTTCCGGCATTCCTTTGCGACGCATCTTTTGGATAACGGTGCCGACCTGCGTGTGGTACAGGAGCTGCTGGGACATGCATCGCTATCGACAACGCAGGTATATGTCCATGTGACACAGGAGCGGCTGAAGAAGGCCTACACGCATGCACACCCGCGTGCACAAGAAAAGTAAAAAAACTATTGAAAAGAACAATGAATGTGATATAATAAACAACGGTGCGAACACGCACACTACACACATCATGGATTCGGCAGCCCGTGCTTCGAGACGCAGTGTATGCGTCAATGACAAGTTGCTGCCGCGTGGAAGTGATGGAGGCGTAACGGAAAGTGAGGATATATCATGTCAGTAGTAACAATGAGAAAATTATTGGAATCTGGTGTACATTTCGGTCATCAGACTCGCAGATGGAACCCAAAAATGAAACCAAACATCTATGCAAGCAGAAACGGTGTTTACATCATCAATCTGGAGAAAACTCTGGAACAGCTGGACACTGCATATGCGGCAATGAAAGATATCGCTGAAAAAGGCGGAAAGGTACTGTTCGTAGGTACGAAGAAACAGGCACAGGCTGTGGTTGTTGAGGAAGCACTTCGCTCCGGAAGCTTCTTTGTAAATCAGAGATGGCTGGGTGGTCTGTTAACAAACTACCGTACGATTCAGAAACGTGTAAAACGTCTTGTTGAAATCGAAGAGATGGAAGCAAACGGAACACTGGACCTGTACCCTAAGAAAGAAATCGCACAGGTGAAGAAGCAGAAGGCTCGTCTGGAAAACTTCCTGGGCGGAATCAAGGAAATGAAGAAGCTGCCAAACGCAATCTTCGTTATTGATCCAAAAGAAGAACACAATGCTGTTGCAGAGGCTAAGAAGCTGGGAATCCCTGTATTTGCAATGGTGGATACAAACTGTGATCCTGAAACAGTCGATTACCCGATTGCTTCCAACGATGATGCAATCCGTTCCGTAAAACTGATTACAACTCTGATGGCAGATGCTATTGTAGAGGCTAAGGGTGGTCTGTTAAGCGTTGCTCACAATATCGATGAGAACGAAAACGATGTAACGATGAAGGATGTTATCATCAATGTGGAAGAGCAGATTGCAGAAAACGAAAGACGTCGTCGTCAGAGAAACGAGGAACGTCGTAACCGTCGTCCTTATGACCGTAACCGTAACGGACGCAATGCAAAGGCTCCTTACCAGAGACGTGAAAACGTACGACCTGCTGCAGACAGCAGACCGGCGAATAACGATTCCGCAAGAAGTGAAGCACCTAAGACTGCTGAATAATCAGAAAAACATAAGAATATAAATGGAGGAAAGATCATGATCACTGCTGCATTAGTAAAAGAATTACGTGAAAAAACAGGCGCAGGAATGATGGACTGCAAAAAGGCTCTGACAGAGTGTGATGGCGACATCGCAAAGTCTATCGACTGGCTGCGTGAAAAGGGTATTGCAAAGGCTGCCAAGAAGAACGACCGTATCGCTGCAGAAGGTCTGACACGCGTTGGTGTGGAAGGCAACATCGGAGTCATTTTCGAGGTAAACTCTGAAACGGACTTCGTTGCAAAGAACGAACAGTTCCTGGAGCTGCTGGAAACAGTTAAGAATGCACTGATTGCCAACAAGCCTGCAGATCTGGATGCTGCACTGGCTTGCACGGTGAACGGTGAAACCATTGCGGATTTGGTAACAACCGCGACAGCCACGATCGGAGAAAAAATCTCTCTGCGTCGTATGGCTGTAGTTGAAAAGGCGGACGATGAAGTATTTGCTTCCTACATGCACATGGGCGGAAAGATTTCTGCGCTGGCTGTATTAAAGGGTGCGGATGAAAAAGTCGCTAAGGATATGGCAATGCAGATTGCAAGTATGAATCCGCAGTATGTCTCTCGTGATGACATGCCGGTTGAGGTTGTTGAGCACGAGCGTAAGGTACAGACTGAAATCGTGAAAAACGATGAGAAGCTGGCCAGTAAACCGGAAAAGGTTCTTGCCGGAATCATTGAAGGAAAGGTTTCCAAGAACCTGAAGGACGCTTGTCTGGTTGAACAGGAATTTTTCCTGAATCCTGACCAGAAGGTAGGACAGTATCTGAAGGAACATGCTTCTACTGTCGCAAGCTTTATTCGTTACGCAGTAGGTGAAGGAATCGAAAAACGTGAAGATAACTTTGCTGAAGAAGTAATGAGCCAGGCATTTGGTAAATAGGACACTCTTTGTGTCCTTTTTTTAAGGAAAGGCAACGTAAACCAATACAGAGAAGCAGACGGATGTGCTTGTGACAACATTTATAAAATGGAAAAAAACAGCACATTCCTCTTCCTTTTTGAAAGCTTTTTCTTTATAATAAGAACGGAAGGATTTCATAATCCATACATACGAAAAAATGATAAAGGTGGACGTAATTATGTACAAACGAGTATTGCTGAAATTAAGCGGAGAAGCATTGTCCTCTCCGGGGAATTCCTTTGATCCCAAAATTCTTGCTTCACTGGCAAAGGAACTGAAACAGGTGCATGAGCTTGGTGTGGATCTGGCAATCGTTGTCGGCGGGGGAAATTTCATCCGCGGCAAGATGGCGGAAACCATGGGCATCGAACGTGTGCAGGCAGACTATATGGGGATGCTGGCAACTGTAATCAATGCACTGGCAGTACAGAGTGCGCTGGAACAGGAAGGTGTTCCTACCCGTGTACAGACAGCGATTGAAATGCAGAAGGTTGCTGAACCGTTTATTGTGCGTCGTGCAAACCGTCATCTGGAAAAAAGCCGTGTTGTAATTTTCGGTGCCGGAACAGGAAATCCATATTTCTCAACGGATACCACAGCAGCTCTTCGTGCGAGCGAAATCGGAGCCGATGTGATTCTGATGGCAAAAAACGGCGTGGACGGTGTATACAACGCGGATCCGAAGACCAATCCGGATGCAGTAAAATATGACACGCTTACGTATATGGACCTGATTCAGGAGGGGCTGGCTGTCATGGATACGACAGCTACCAGCATGTGCATGGACAATGACATCGATCTGGTGGTGTTCAATATGAATGAGCACGGCAATATCCTGAAGGCTGTACAGGGGGATATTACGGGAACCGTTATCACAAAGGAAAGGAAGTAATACTATGGAAATCTTAAATCATGCGGAAGAAAAAATGAAGAAGGCTGTAGCCGTACTGGAGGAGGATCTGAAAACGATTCGTACCGGTATAGCACACGCATCTCTGCTTGACCATGTGCAGTTTGAATATTATGGAAGCCCGACACCGATCAATCAGGTGGCATCCGTTAAGGTTGTTGAGGGACGTCAGCTTGTCATCAAGCCGTATGACCGCGGCACGCTGAAGGACATTGAACGTGCGATTCAGACAAGCGATACCGGTCTGGTTCCACAGAGTGATGGAGAAGTTATTCGTCTGAATGTTCCAGCGCTGACAGAGGAACGCCGTAAGGAGCTGGCGAAATCCGCTCATAAAATGGGAGAGGAAGCAAAAATCGCTATCCGTAATATCCGTCGTGATGCAAATGATGCAGTGAAGAAGGATAAAGAGCTGACAGAGGATCTGAAGAAGGATGCACAGGAGAAAATCCAGAAGCTGACGGATAAAATCGGAAAGTCCATTGATTCTGCTGTGGATACAAAAGCAAAGGAAATCATGAAGGTTTAAACACATACAGGAGATGTCTGGCAAGCAGCATCTCTTTTCTTGTGCCATATGTAAAAAAAGGGAATCAAATTCAGCTGTATAGCTGTAAAAGTATGGTAGTTCATGGAAAGTATGGTATAATAATTCTGTTCTGATGAACACGCGATAATGATTGTAGGAGGATGAATCCTTATGGATACAAGAATCATACCGCAGCACATTGCCATCATCATGGATGGGAATGGACGCTGGGCTAAGAAACGAGGTCTGCCGAGAACTGCCGGACATAAGCAGGGCGCGGAAAATATAAGAAAAATCGCCATCGCATGCAACACGATGGGAGTGAAAGCACTGACCTGCTATGCGTTTTCCACGGAGAACTGGAAACGTCCGCAGGATGAGGTTGATTATCTGTGCAAGCTTCCGAAGCTTTTTTTTAACCGCTATCTGGCAGAGCTGAAAAAGAATAATATCAAGGTAACCTTTCTCGGGGAAATCGAACGCTTCCCGGATGAGACACGCCGTGTCATTACCACAGCCGTTGAGCAGACGCAGGAGAACACGGGGCTGATTCTCTGTCTGGCTGTCAATTACGGTTCCCGCCGTGAAATCACATTGGCCGCGCAGAGATATGCACAGGATGTACAGCAGGGAAAGGCGAGCTCGGAAATCGACGAGGATGCTTTTGGCAGCTATATGATGACAGCGGATATGCCGGAGCTGGATTTGATGATCCGCACGAGTGGAGAGCTGCGTATCAGCAATTTTCTGCTTTGGCAGCTGGCCTATGCGGAGCTTATATTCACACCGGTGGCCTGGCCGGATTTCTCACAGGAGGAGCTGAATAGAGCCATCGATGAATTTAATCACAGAAACCGCAGATTTGGAGGTCTGTAATATGAAGACCAGGATTATTACAGCGCTGCTGATCATCCTCTGCGTAGTCCCGCCACTGGTATACGGCGGCTGGTTGATTGATCTGCTGATTGCGTTTATTATTGTTGCAGGCGGCATTGAGCTGCTGAATCTAAAGGAACAGGATGCAAAATGGCCTCTGGGAATCAAGACACTTGCGATTGTGGCAGTCTTTGTACTGGTTTTAAGCGATGAACGGCTGCATGTTGCCTTGCTTGGTGTCTCAGCACTTATCTTTTTATCCATACCGGTATTCACAGATCGCTTTCATGCCAAGGACGGCTTCCTGTGTATTGCCTATGTGACGTTCTTCTTTGCAATCGCACGCTGCTTTCTGCATATTTACGGAACCAATCGCATGTATGTGTGGTTTATCATCATCGCCACCTATGCGTGTGATACCGCTGCGTATTTCTGCGGACGGTTTTTAGGGAAGCATAAGCTGAATGTACGTATTTCTCCAAAAAAGACATGGGAGGGCTCCATTGGCGGGTGGCTTTTCGGCGCTCTGTTATCCTTTGCCTTTGCCTGGTTTATGATCGATACGATGACGCCGCTTCAGATGATGATTGCTTCCGCAATTCTGACGGTGACCGGACAGATTGGTGATCTTGCGTTCAGCGCTATTAAGCGAAACTTCGGTATTAAGGATTTTTCCGATCTGCTGCCTGGACATGGCGGTGTGCTGGATCGGGTGGATTCTCTTGTCTTTAATTTTATTTGTTTTGATCTGATACTGGTGGTGTTGATGTTATGAAAAAAATAATGCTGCTTGGTGCCAGCGGAAGTATCGGCACCCAGACACTGGATGTGGTAAAGCATCATAGTTCTGAATTTGAAATCATAGGATTAAGTGTCGGCTATAATATGAAAAAGCTGGCAGAGATATTGGATGCCCTGCCAAAGGTGCGTCAAGTCTGCGTGGCTGAGGAAGCGGATATGGAGGATATGCAGAAACGCTATCCCAGCCATTCCTTCTGCTTTGGCGATGCCGGACTGAAGCAGCTTGCCGCAAATCCGGATTACGATGTTCTGGTGAATGCGGTCGTCGGCTTTCGCGGACTTGTACCGACACTGACAGCCATTGAGCATGACAAGACGGTAGCCCTTGCCAACAAGGAAAGTCTGGTTGCCGGGGGTCCGCTGGTAAAGCGTGCCCTAAAAGAGCATCCGGTTGCGCTGTATCCCATTGACTCCGAGCATTCCGCAATCTTCCAGTGCCTGCAGGGGAATGCGCTGAAAGAGGTAGATAAGCTGATTATTACGGCAAGCGGGGGAAGCTTCCGTGACCGCAGCCGTGCTGAGCTTGCGGATGTCACCGTAAAGGAGGCCCTGCAGCATCCCAACTGGGACATGGGCGGACGCATTACCATTGATTCCGCTACCATGATGAACAAGGGCTTTGAGGTGATCGAAGCACATTATCTGTTTGATATTCCTTACGATGCAATCGATGTGGTGATCCATCGCGAGAGTATTATCCATTCCATGGTGCAGTATCGTGACCATGCGATCATGGCACAGCTGGGAACAGCAGACATGCGCCTGCCAATTCAGTATGCATTATCGTATCCCTCCCGTCTGGAAATGAAAAATGCCGAGCCGTTTGACTTTCAGCGGACCTTTGCACTTCATTTTACGCCTGCCAGCGAGGAGCGCTATCCTCTGCTGAAGCTGGCCTTTGCGGTTGGCAGAAAAGAAGGAAACCTGGGCGCAGTTATGAATGGTGCGGATGAGGAGGCCGTTGCGTTGTTCCTCGATGGGAAAATCGGTTTTCTGGATATCGAGCGCTATATTATAAAGGCAGTGGAAGCTGCTGCATACATCGCGCATCCTTCTCTGGAAGAGGTTATAGAGAGTGATGCCTGGGCACGGGAATTCGTGCACAGGGCGTGGAAAGGAGGAATGTGTACGGTATGAGCAATATAGTAAATATTATTTATTTTATTCTGATTCTGAGTGTTATCATTATCGTTCATGAGCTGGGACATCTGATTGCTGCCAAGCGTTTCGGTGTCTACTGCAAGGAATTCTCCATCGGTATGGGACCTGTTGTTTATCAGAAGCAGGTCGGTGAAACTGCATGGTCCATCCGTGCTCTTCCGATTGGCGGCTTTGTGGCGATGGCCGGAGAAGAGGATGATGATGAGGCAGAGGAACTGGATATTCCATATGAGCGCACATTAAACGGCATCAAGCCGTGGAAGCAGATCGTTGTTATGGCGGCAGGAGCTATCATGAATGTCCTGCTGGCGTGGGTGCTGTTTATCGGCATTACCGCGTATCAGGGTGCTGTCAGTGTCCCGGGAAAGGCACTGGTTGCCTCTGTACAGGAGAATTCCGCAGCAGAGAAGGGTGGAATGAAGGCCGGGGATGAAATCATCCGTGTGAAGAACGGTAATGAGGTTCTGGAGCCGAAGACCTTCAACGATGTTGTAGAATTTATCCAGTATTATAATGGTGATACGGAATTTACCGTATTGCGGGATGGAAAGCAGGTAACGCTGCATTTCACACCAACGTATGTCAAGGATGAAAGCAAGTATATCCTCGGAGTTCTTCAGCAGAATGAAATCAAAGAGATTTCACTGCTGGAATCCATACCATACGGTACAGAAAAAATGGTGGATTCGGTAACGACTATTTTTGAATCCCTTGGAAAGCTGGTACAGGGTGTCGGCTTGAAAAATCTGAGCGGGCCTGTCGGAATTTACCAGGTAACGGCCCAGATCACGCAGACCGGTCTGCTGTCAACGATTGCACTGATTGGACTGCTTTCTGTCAATGTCGGCATTTTCAACCTGCTGCCGATACCGATTCTGGACGGCGGACGTATCTTTATCGTTTTGATTGAAACCCTCATCGGGCGTAAGCTAAACGAGCGTATACAAAGTGCCATCATGATGGCCGGTCTGCTGATGATTGTCGGTATTATGGTTCTGGCAACCTGGAATGATATATCCCGTCTGTTTTAACATATCGTATTGTAAAAGGAAGCAGTTAAAATTCTGCTTCCTTTTATCTTCTTTTTCGGCTTTGCAATCAAAGTCTTGCAGACGCTGCAGTATTGATTTATAGTATAGATAGATAGGATGTACCGCAGAGCTTTTCCTGATTATGGAAGTGCAGTCTTTCCACCCTGATTAACATGAAGAATGAAGGGGATCATCGTGTATTGATAACAGAAAGGCAAGTAGGGGAAAGCGTAGGCGGTGTTTAACATGGATGGTGCCTGTTGGACGGCTCCGGTTAGGGCAGAGAGTGAAAGGGGAAGTGAAATGGATTCCTTTGTATATACGAGAAATTATGATAATATCGCTTTGTTTGACAAGCACACAAGACGCTTTACCTTCATACTGGGGATGGGGGTATATATTCCTATGATGCTATAAAAAAAGCAAGAAAGTCATTGGAATATGTGGGAACACCATTAGAAAATGCGTTTGCTAATATAGGCAGAATCGGGCCAGGAAATGCCTTTTCATCAGGTTCAGAAAAGGTGCAGGTACGTGTAAAGCTGTTTTTCACAGATGGTACTTTCACATATGGGTATGTATCTAAAGAAACAGTACAAAAGGGCTCTTTACAATACCATAAAGAAATTGCAAAAGCTGAAAAGGTTGTAAAGGTACTGAATACCATCGCTCGTAAAAACCGCAAAGAGGATGCCGATCAGGATTTTCAAATCAAAATAAGGAGAATAAAATAACCTTGGTATTCATGCAGCTTGCTGCTGTATGTGGAATGAGTAAGGGATAAAAAAAAGATTTCAAATGCTGTCGGGCTATCCTCGGTCACATTCGAAATCTTTTTCTTTACCAGTAATTCAGAAAGAAGCAGTAATTCTCATCCAGACTGTAATACTCAAATTCCTGCGGATTGTAGCCTGCGCTCTGGAAGAGGTCAAAGATATGCTGGGAGCGCAGCAGCTGCTTGACCTGCTCATATGTCTGCCTGCTGTCACACTTGATGGCCAGGCAGGGATCGGGATTGTTGATATTGGAGGCGATGATCGCGATGATCTGATTTTCATCATAGCCCTTCAGATACGCATCTCTTTGATAAAAGAAGCTGTCCTTATATGCAGCAGTCTGCTTGATTTCCTGCTGTGGGGCATAGATGTTTTCTACCTCTGCACTGGTCATTGCAAAATAGGCATAGCGGTAATTGTTATAGCTTTTCTCAATCTTGATATCACCAAAGGTGGGGTCCAGATAATACCACTGCTTATCCATCTGCACCATATTGATGACATGATATTCCTCCGGGTTTTCAATGACCTGTACCAAAATAATCGCATTGGGGATATGCAGCTGATCCAGCAGATATTTGAAGCTTTTGGAATACCCGGCACAGACTGCCTTTTTATCCAGAAATACACTGAGCATATTCTGATTGTTTTCTTCCTTGTTTACATAATCACTCCGATCGATGATCCAGTCATACAGAAGCTTCACTCTTTCGTAATCAGTCTGCTTTGCTTCCGCTTTCTGTAATATCTCGGCAGCGACGGCATCCACCTGCTTTTGCAGGTTTGCTGTTTCCTCCTGATCGTATGCATAGGAGGGATACAGTGTTACACTTTCCTTATCATCGGATTCTTTGTAATTGTATTCGTAGTTCGACCAGAACAGCTCGGGATGATCGAAGGTAACGGCATCAAAGAGCTTCATGACATAGGGCATACTGCAATCCAGCAGTACAGAGGATTCATGATGCAGCAGAGCACCGTACAGCCGGTCATAATCATCCTGCAGATTTTCATGCAGCAGGGAGCGCTGGTATTTGTAGCAGGTATCCTCATTGATTGCCTTGCTGTTTTGAATGGATGTCTGCTTCAATTCAACAGCAGGATCCTTCTGCTCTTTCTCTTCCGCCTTCTGCGTGGCACTGCAGCCGAACAAGATAAGGGAAGTCAGCAAGATTATGCCATAGCGTTTCATATAATCCTTCCTTTCCCATCTATACTATCATAGCATGAAATGAAAAAAAACAGAACCTCTGTCCTGTTTCTTATGCAGCAATAGCGTTGATTGCTTTAGCCAAACGTGATTTCTGTCTTGTTGCGTAGTTTTTGTGGTGAATACCCTTCGCAACAGCTTTATCTAATTTAGAACTTGCTTCGTTGTAAGCAGCAGCTGCGGCAGCTGCGTCTTTTGCGTCAACAGCAGCCAGAACTTTTTTGATGGAAGTTCTCAATGCAGATTTCTGAGCACTTACAGCCAAGTTTCTTTTGTTGTTGGTTTTTACACGTTTTTTCTGTGATTGGATCTGTGGCATATTGCACCTCCTAGTTTTCAATTGCCAATAAATTATATCAAAAAGAATATGAAATTGCAATAATAAGGTGAAAAAAAACCATACTATGGAAGAGGTGTATAAAAATGGCAGAACCATATCAGATACGTAGCGATTTTGCGGATGAAATCATATCCGCAGATATCCAGTCAAAAACCTATGAGCATATCGAAAAAAAGAATGATTACATTCGCAGCAATTATATTAAGGTCCTTTGTGATGAAAATGAGCTGGGCAAGCATAAGGGGGATTATGTTTCCATTGAATGTCGTGATCTGGATGATCATGTCGTCCGGGAAAATATGATTGATGCAATTCAGGAGAATCTGCAGCATATGAGTGATAACATGCATGTGACGCTGAAAAAAATCCTTGTGGTTGGATTGGGAAACCGCTTCATTACCTCGGATGCACTGGGGCCGCAGGCGGCAAATGAAATCCTGGTGACCGCCCATCTGTATGAGCATGAGGACCCTGCCTATTTAAAGGGAACACGCAATGTTGCGGTGCTGCAGCCGGGTGTTATGGGACAGACCGGTCTGGAGTCGCTGTCTATTGTCCAAAGCGTTGCGCAAAGCTATCAGCCGGATCTGGTCATTGCCATAGATGCACTGGCTACCCGTAATATCGCAAGGATCAACCGCGTCGTTCAAATCAACAATACCGGTATTCAGCCGGGAAGCGGCGTTGGAAATCACCGGATGTCACTCTGTGAGAAAAGTCTGCATATTCCCGTTATCGCCATCGGTGTGGCAACGGTTACCAGCATCGGTGCCATCCTGCATGAAACCCTCGAGGTCAGCGGAGAGGAAAAGCAGCATATTCTGCAGAAGATACAGGACAGCAATTATCTGAATCTTGTCGTAACGCCAAAATCCATGGATGATGAATTGAAGCATCTGGTCTATATCGTTTCCGAAAGTCTGAATCGCTTCCTGCATCCCAACTATGAACAGCTGTAATGTCGGATTTTGTCATCCATAGTTTAACATGAAAGCACGCCCGGCCACATATGGTGGTAGAGAAGGGAGTGCTTTTTTCTATGAAATCTACATGTAAGCTTCTCGTTAAAGTATTCGTACTGATTGCCTTTCTCTATCTGACACCCTTTGCCAGCGGTTTGAAGCACTGTTTCCGCAATGCAGATGATCTTTTGAATAATTTTGTTTATAAGCAGAAGACGATCAACAGCTCCCTTTCACTGAAGGATTCCTTAAATGTATTGTCCTACAATTCCAATCTGACGATTCCCAAGGAGGACATCAGTGAGGTGGAAACGACACAGGATAATCCGAGTGTTGTGCCGAAGACGACAGACGAGCAAAAGGATACCTCGCAAAGCAAGGATGACGGTAAGAACAATAAGGCTGAAAGCAGTGACAAGAAAACGGAAGAAAAGTCCGAGGATAAAAAAGTAAAGAGTACCGGAAAACGGGTATATATCTACGACACCCACCAGGATGAAAGCTATAAGGGTGGCAAAACGGTGCTGGATGCTGCGGCTATTCTGGCACAGAAGCTGGAGGACCGCGGCATTAAGGTGGTTCTGGAAACCAATGATTTCATCCGTTACCGTGATACGCATGGACTGACGTATAATGAATCCTATGTGGTATCCTATAAATATCTAAACGAAGCGCTTGTGAATTACGGCGGCTTTGATATGTGTCTGGATCTGCATCGTGACAGCATTCCAAGGGAAGCGAGCTATATCAATATCGATGGTAAGAATTATGCCAAGGGGATGTTTGTTGTCGGTGGTCTTGGGAAAAATGCCAAGACGGCAACCAAGCTGTCCACGACATTAACTGACACGATCAATGCAAAGAAGAATGGTATCATGAAGGGGGTCATGACAAGGGAGGCCTATTATAATCAGGAGGTTGCCAAAAACATTGTATTGATGGAGCTTGGCGGTGATGTAAACACCTTCGAGGAGGTTTCAAACTCCCTGGATGTTATCGCAGACGGTATTCATGATGTACTGACAAAGGAGTGATTTTATATGAAGCGATTTCTGGCGGATGCCATTCTGATTTGTATTCTTGTATCGATCGGCTCCTATATCAATCAGCAGGGGTCAGATGATACGCGAAATCTCGTTCAGGAGCAGGTGGAGAGCTTTGAATCGGATGTTGCGCAGAATCGAGTTGTGAAAGCACAGAACGATCCGGTCGCATTAAAGGATATTGAGGAAAACCGCGCTTCCCAGCTTGCGAAGAGCAGCAGTGAGGCAATTGTATCCACAATGAAGGGATGCGTACAGATGTTTTCCGATGTATTCGATGGACTGTTGCATTAGCTGTCATACCCAAGAGGAAGACAGTTTGTTAAAGTAGATGCAAACGAACGCACAACATGTTATAATGCCTACTGAGGTGATTAGCTTGGATAATAAACAAATACGAATTATGTTCATGGGCACGCCGGAAATTGCCGTGTCTATGTTGGAACGGCTGTGGAGTGACGGCTATCGGATCATCGGTGTTGTCAGTCAGCCGGATAAAAAGGTAGGAAGAAAGCAGGTGCTGCAGATGCCGCCGGTAAAGCAGGCAGCTTTGGCACATGATATCCCTGTGTATCAGCCAATCCGAATACGGGATGATTATGAGGAGCTGATGCAGCTGGATATCGATTTGATTGTAACCTGTGCATACGGGCAGTTCATCCCTTCGAAGCTGCTGGAGCATCCGACCTATGGCTCAGTCAATGTGCATGCATCGCTGCTGCCAAAGCTGAGAGGCGGAGCACCGATTCATAAGGCGATCATCGAAGGGCATGCGGAAAGCGGTGTATCCATCATGCGCATGGTGAAGAAAATGGATGCCGGTGCTGTCATGGCGCAGAGTCATGTGACGATTGAAGATGAGGATACGATGGGGTCCTTGTATGATAAGCTGGCCGTTTCCGGTGCACAGCTGCTGAGTGAAAGCATTCCGAAAATCATTGACGGAAGTGCTGTCTTCGTGGAACAAAACGAAGCGGAAGCAACGTTTGCCTATACCATTCAAAAGGAAGAGGAGCATGTCGATTTCAGCAGAGATGTAGAAAGCGTCTATAATCATATCCGTGGTCTGATTCCTGCACCCTGTGCCTATGCGCTTGTAAATGGCAAAAAGCTGAAATTCCATAAGGTGCGCAGACTGAGCAAAAAGGGAAGTGCCGCCTGCGGAGAAATCATCGGTATGGTGGACGGCGGTTATGCGATTGCCTGTGCCAACGGACTGATTCTGGCAGATGAGCTGCAGCTGGAAGGAAAAGCGAAGATGGAGGCAAAGGTCTTCTTTAACGGCAGCGGGAAAAATCTGATTGGCTGTATCGTGGAATAATGAAATAGAAAAAGAAGGTGTCCGATGGGATGCCTTCTTTTGTGGGTAATCACACTATTATTTAGCTGTTTTATTTTCTTCCCATTCCATAATCTGAAAGGGCTGAACCTTCAAAAAGGTGCAAACCTTATCTAGTGTCTCCGTCGTGACAATTTGATTGTTGCTCAATTTACTGATGGTGGCATTGGAAATTCCTGCGCCCTCCTTCAATTCGGTTTTGTTTATATCTTTCCTGTTACAATAGTCCCAAAGCTTATAATAAGTAATCATATGCAATCCTCCGATAGAGATATGATAATATGATTCACTGATAACAGTTGTATATTCTCTGTTAAAACGATAAAATAAATGTGATAGCAGAAAGTGATGATAATGATGACAGATAAGTGTAGGGGCAATATCAGAGAAATGAATCGAGATTATATGAATAAAATAGAATTGTTGAATTTCTATGATGAATTGACAAACGACCAGAAACAGAGCTTTATGATGCTGATGGATACTCTGGGAGTACTTTGCGAAAGGCGAAGCAGAGAAGACGATATCTCGGTTCGTGAAAATATGCTGTAACATAACTGTACTGACGCCATTGCGTATTCTGTTGTTAGAAAAGCTATAAAACGAAGGGATGGGCTATGTTTCATATAACGGTTATGCTTTCTACATGGTTGCTGAACAAAGAAAGGACCCGCCTCCTACAGCGGGTCCTTCTTTGTTAGAAAAATTCTAACGTAAAAAGGCTCTCTCATCCTTTTCCACTAAACTTTAGCACTACTCGCTGAAAAGGTCAAGAGGAATTGCTTTCTACACACTAAATTTGCTTTCCATCCCACAACTTTCCTGTTATAATAGTCCTTGCGTTAGGAGTGAGAATATGGATCAGAAATACATAAGAAACTTTTCAATTATCGCCCATATTGATCATGGGAAATCAACTCTGGCCGATCGTATTCTTGAAATTACAGATACTGTTGAACAGCGGGAAATGAAGGAACAGCTGCTGGATACCATGGATTTGGAACGGGAGCGTGGCATTACGATCAAGCTGAATGCCGTTCAGCTGAAATATAAAGCGGAGGATGGACAGGATTATATTTTCCATCTGATAGATACACCGGGACATGTCGATTTTACATATGAGGTATCCCGTTCGCTTGCGGCCTGTGAGGGAGCCGTTCTGGTCGTGGATGCGGCACAGGGCATCGAGGCACAGACACTGGCCAATGTATATCTGGCTTTGGATAATGATTTGGAAATCATTCCGGTGATCAATAAAATTGATCTTCCCAGTGCACAGCCGGATGTTGTGCGCAAGGAAATCGAAGATGTAATCGGACTGGATGCCAGCGATGCACCGCTCATATCGGCGAAAAACGGCTTGAACATCAAGGATGTGCTGGAAGCGGTCGTACGCAATGTGCCGGCACCGTCAGGAGATCCGCATGCACCGCTGCAGGCACTGGTGTTTGACTCATTGTATGATGCTTACCGTGGTGTTATTGCCTATGTTCGTGTTAAGGAAGGAACCCTGCGGGTTGGTGATCATATCCGGTTTATGGCCAGCGGGGCGGAATACGAAGTGCTGGAGGTAGGTATTCGCAATCCGAAGGAAGTCAAGAAGGATGTGCTGGAATGCGGCGAGGTAGGCTGGGTTTGCGGCTCTATTAAATCCATTAAGGATGTGCGTGTCGGAGATACCATCACCCATGCGGATCATCCCGCAAAAGAAGCGCTGTATGGATATCGGGAAATGAATCCTATGGTGTACTGCGGTTTATATCCGATTGATTCCAGTAAATACAACGATTTGCGGGATGCTTTGGAAAAGCTGCAGTTGAATGATGCCTCTTTGCAGTTTGAAGCAGAGACCTCACAGGCACTGGGCTTTGGATTTCGCTGCGGCTTTCTGGGGCTGCTGCATATGGATGTCATTCAGGAACGCATTGAGCGGGAATACCGCATTGATCTAATTGCGACTGCACCTTCCGTTGTCTATCATGCATATCTGACGGACGGCTCTGTACTGTCCATCGATAATCCATCCCTGCTTCCGGATGTGCAGAAAATCGATCATATTGAGGAACCGTTTGTACGTGCCAGCATTATGACACCGAATGATTATGTCGGGCCGATCATGGAGCTGTGTCAGCGCAAGCGTGGGAATTATAAGGATATGGTCTATATTGATGAGGGCCGTATGAATGTGATCTATGAGCTGCCGCTGGGAGAAATTGTGTTTGATTTCTTCGATAAGCTGAAATCCTGCACGAAGGGATATGCGTCTTTGGATTATGAGCTGATCGGTTATCAGACGAATAAGCTTGCCAAGATGGACATTCTGTTAAACGGGGAAATCGTAGATGCCTTAAGCAGTATTGTACATCGGGAGTTTGCTTATCCAAGAGGACGTGCTATCTGTGAAAAGCTGAAGAAGCTGATCCCAAAGCAGCAGTTTGAAATTCCGATTCAGGCTGCGATCAATGGAAAGATCGTTGCTCGTGCAGATATTAAATCCCTGCGTAAAAACGTGTTGGCGAAATGCTATGGCGGGGATATCTCCCGTAAGAAAAAGCTTTTGGAGAAGCAGAAGGAAGGAAAGAAGCGAATGAAGTCTGTCGGTAGTGTAGAGGTGCCGCAGGAAGCCTTCATGGCCGTGCTTTCCATGGATGATGATGACAAATAAACAGGTCGGAAATGATCTGTTTTTTTCTTCTTTTGTCGATTGCTCCCAGCTGGTTGAAAATCCATGCTACACTGGTGGCGAGGTGAACATATGTTTGAAGAAACCAGGAAGTATACCGAGGAGGTCTATGTCAGCAAAGAGGAGCTGGCACAAAGGCTTGATTTAACAGGAGTTGTGCTGGATGCGGTATGGAAGCAGGTGGAGGATTACCGTGCACTGCTTCGCCGCAGCTTCTGCTTTGATGATCTGCATGCGGATATCGTTATGACAAGAGCCCTGTGTGCGAAGCTGCAGCAGACAACAGAGCTGCTGTATCGCTGTCCATTGCAGCGCCCCTTTTCTGCGGCTGTTCAAAAAAGCGTCCTGCTTGCAGGGAATTATCCGCATTGGCTGTATAAGGCAGGCGAGCTGTTGGCGCTTGCACCGCTGCCGCATGGGCTTGTGACATTTCTGGAGCAGGAGGAAGAGCCGCTGTTGCTGCGTATCTTTTTTCTATCCATGTTTACAGGAGAGCGCGCCTATCTGGACTGCCTGCTGGTACATGAGCGCTGTCATGCACCGTTTGCTTTAGCGATGGAGGAACAGCCAAACAGAACAGCTGCAGGAGATCTGAGTGTACGCTTTCTGGCTTTTCTGGATGATATCCGCTTGCAAATCTCACAATCCATGCTATCATTAACGGAAACGGATGTCACCGCCTGTCAGACGATGCAGCTGCAGGAGCTGCTGGAGCAGTATCCGATGCTCAGTGAACAGCAGCTGATGTTCTATGTCGATCATCGACAGCCATACCGCTATTACACCATACGGCAGTTTATGGAATATGCCGGCGTGTGTAATGAAACAGCGCGCTGTGCCATGGAGCTTCTGGTGAAGCAGCACTGCTATCAGCGGCGGAAAATCGGTAAAAAATACGTATATTATACGGTTTAGGAGGTTTGTATGAAAGCTGTTTATGTCCATGTGCCCTTTTGCAGAGATATCTGCGCCTATTGTGATTTTACCCGGTGCCGCTATCATGCGGGCCTTGCGGACCAGTGGCTGATTGCTGTGGAGCGGGAGCTGCAGGAAAAGCTTGCGCAGGTTTCGGTAGAAACAGTGTATATCGGAGGTGGAACCCCGAGTGCATTAAACAGCAGACAGCTGGAGCAGCTGCTGAAGCTGCTCGCCCCATATACGACACAGGTACAGGAATATACGATGGAAGCGAATGTGGAATCACTGGATGAAGTTAAAATGAAGCTGCTGAAGCGGTATGGGGTCAACCGTATTTCACTGGGCGTGCAATCTCTGCAGCCCGTCCTTCTGTCCATCATCGGGCGAAGGCATACCAGAGAAGAGGTGGTGGAGCGGATTCGGCAGCTGCACCAGTATGGTATTCATAATATATCCATTGATCTCATATATGGTCTTCCACAGCAGACGATGGAGATGTGGCAGGACGATTTGCAGGACATCGTACAGCATTTTCAGATATCTCATATTTCGCTGTATGCCCTTACCATCGAGGAGCATTCTCAGTTCGGGCGTGACGGTGTAGAGAATATCGATGCGGATGTGGAAACGGATATGTATCTGTATGCAGTGTCCTATCTGAAAAAGCATGGCTTTATACAATATGAAATCAGCAATTTCGCAAAGCCGAACGCAGCATCCCTGCACAATCAGATGTACTGGAACTATGAGGATTTCTGTGGAATCGGATGCGGTGCCAGCGGAAAGAGCGGACATATCCGCTATGATAACACCCGCAATCTGCATACCTATCTGCAAAAGGGCAGCTGTCCGGATATCATTGAGCTGAGCAGACAGGATGAAATGTTTGAGATGCTGATGATGGCGCTAAGGATGAAGCAGGGGATGAGCCTCTCTCTGTTTCGGGAACGCTTTGCGGCTGATTTTGAAACAATCTATTCTGCACCGCTTCAAAAGAATATCGCAAATGGCATGCTGCAAGTGAAGGATGATCATGTTCGTACAACGGAAGAGGGCATGCTGCTGCTCCATGATGTACTTGTTGATTTTTTATCGGAGGAAACGTTATGAAGGAAGCGGAACGCAAACGAAAAATACTCTACCATCAGCATCTGACCTCACGCTGTGATGCACAAACAGCTGCACGGGATGTGATGGCGCTGCAGGCGCAGTTTCTGCGGCATGCACAAATGTCACTGCGCCTCAGAACAAGGGATGATTCATGGAAGCCATGGGTCAAGCAGAGTGTGAAAACACGCGCCTTTCGCGGAACGCTGCATCTGCTGGATGCGGAAGACCGCCTGCTGATCACCTCGGCGCTGTGGAAGGATTATGAGCATCGCAAGTACTATATGGCCCGCTATTATACACCGCAGGAGGAACAGCTTTTCTGCAACGCGATCCTTGATCTGCTGCAGCAGGGCATCTGCGGACGCCGTGAAATTTATACAAGGCTGGTTGCGATGGGGCTGGATGAAAAGCTGTGTGAGCTGGCCTGCTCCAGCTGGGACGGCCTGTTTGCTGTCCTGAATATTCAGGGAAAGGTGATGTTTCAGCATGCGGCATCACGGGAATTTGCCTATGCTCCAATATCACTACGAAGCGATCTGGATGCCTGCCGCAAAGAGCTTGTATACCGGTATCTGAAGGGCTATGGTCCGGTAACGCTGCGGGATGCCTGTTATTTCTTCGGCTGGAAAAAGAAAGAGCTGGAGGCTATATTGCAAAAGATCCATAATGTACAGATGAGTGATTGCAGTGGATCTACCGTGTATGAGCTTCCTGAGGAAATCGACGCCTATCCCCGTATCCCCACCGCCGTGTTTCTCAGTGGCTTTGATCCGCTGATGCTGGGCTATGAAAAGCATGATAACCCGTTTTTGCCGCAGCGCCATCTGCGCAGGGTGTTCAATCTGCAGGGAATCGTATATCCCTGCTTCCTGTATAAGGGAAATGTTGCAGGACGCTGGAAGCTGGAAAAGGAAACCCTGCAGCTACAGCCTTTTGAGGACTTTGATGCTCTGCAGAGACAGCAGATCGAAAAAGCAGCGAAACGACTGCTTCAGCCTGTACGAATCATATGGGCGGATTTCTAAAAAATGCTTGCATCCAAGCAGTAACTGTGCTATGATAGCAAAGGTTTTATACTTGGTCTACGCGCAATATTCCTCAGCGGTTCACTCAGTATGGAACGAATAAGAAAACAGGAGGAAAGAACATGTTATTAAAAAGCGAAAAACAGGCGATTATGAAAGAGTATGCACGTTTCGAAGGAGACACAGGCTCTCCGGAGGTACAGGTAGCTGTATTGACTTACAGAATCAACCAGCTGACGGAGCACTTCAAGGAGCACAAGCACGATTACCACTCTCAGCGTGGTCTGATGAAGATGGTTGGTCGTCGTAGAAACCTGCTGGCATACCTGAAGAATAAAGATCTGAACCGTTACAAGGAACTGATCTCTCGTTTAGGACTGCGGAAGTAGTAAAAAAGCTCGAAAAGAGCTTTTTTTCTTTTATTGGCTTTTAAAATATGATATCATGGTAAAGATAAGAAAAATAGAGGTGAAGAACGTGGCGAAACAGGTATTTCGTTTAGATTTCTGTGGGCGTGGGCTCACAGTGGAAACTGGTGAAGTGGCAAAACAGGCAGGTGGAGCTGTCCTGGTCAGATATGATGACACCGTTGTATTATCAACAGCTACAGCCAGCAAGCAGGCGAAGGAAGGCATTGATTTCTTTCCGCTGACCGTTTTATTTGAAGAAAAGCTGTATTCAGTTGGTAAGATTCCCGGTGGATTTTTACGCAGAGAGGGAAGACCGAGCGAGCATGCGACGCTGACGGCCCGTATGATTGACCGTCCGATCCGTCCGTTGTTTGCGGACGGCTTCCGCAATGAGGTACAGGTTGTGAATACGGTATTATCCGTAGATCAGGACTGTACACCGGAAATGACCGCAATGTTTGGGGCATCCCTGGCACTGTGCGTTTCCGACATCCCGTTCAACGGTCCGATTGCCGGTGTAATGGTAGGACGCGTGGATGGCGAATACATCATCAACCCGACTCCGGAGCAGCTGGAGAAGAGTGATATCAACCTGACGGTTGCCGGTACAAAGTATGCCGTAAATATGGTAGAGTCCGGTGCGAAGGAAGTTAGCGAGGAAGCAATGCTGGGTGCTATCATGTTCGGTCATGAGCACATTAAGCAGCTGGTTGCCTTCCAGGAGGAAATCGCAGCAGCCGTTGGAAAAGAAAAGATGGAGGTTAAGCTGTATACCGTGGACGAGGACATCGACCGCGAGGTACGTGCACAGTTTGAGCAGGCGATCCGTGATGCGGTATCCATCGAAAAGAAGCTGGAACGCTATGGCAAAATTGACGAGCTGACAGAGGAAGCTGTCGCTGTTTTTGATGCTAAGGAATATGAAAACGAAGCCGCAAAGGCAAAGGTGCTCAAGCAGGTAAAACAGATCTGCCACAGTATTGAGGCAGACGAGGTGCGCCGCTTGATCATTGAAGATAAAGTGCGTCCGGACGGTCGTAAGATTGATGAAATCCGTCCGCTGGATTCCCAGGTTGACATCCTGCCAAGAGCACACGGCAGTGCGCTGTTTACCCGTGGGGAAACACAGGTGTTAAGCGTTACGACGCTGGGACCGATGAATGACAATCAGATCATTGATGATTTAACGGAAGTGGAAACAAAACGCTTCATGCATCACTATAACTTCCCGCCGTATTCCGTAGGGGAAACAGGACGTATGGGAAGCCCCGGCCGTCGTGAGATCGGTCATGGTGCACTGGGTGAGCGTGCACTGTCCCAGGTACTGCCGAGTGTTGAGGATTTCCCTTACACAATCCGTACGGTTGCCGAGGTAACCGAATCCAACGGTTCCTCCTCTCAGGCATCCATCTGTGCCGGAACCATGTCTTTGATGGCAGCCGGTGTTCCAATCAAGGCGCCGGTGGCTGGTATTGCCATGGGGCTGATCATGGATGAGGAAAATGGAAAGTATACCGTACTGACGGATATTCAGGGTATGGAGGATCACTTCGGTGATATGGACTTTAAGGTTGCCGGTACAAGCAAGGGTATCACGGCACTGCAGATGGATATCAAGGTGACAGGAATCACCAGAGAAGTATTTGAAGAAGCTCTGGCACAGGCGAAGGTTGCCCGTGCGCAGATTCTGGAAAATATGATGGCGGCAATCAGCGAACCGAGAGAAGATGTCGGAACCTATGCTCCGAAGATTGAGCAGTTCTATATCGATCCGGAAAAGATTCGTGAGGTTATCGGGCCAAACGGCAAGATGATCAACAAGATCATTGAGGCGAGCGATGATGTTAAAATCGATATTGAGGACGACGGACATGTGGTCATTTACCATATGGATCGTGCGGCAATCAATCATGCAGCGGATATGATCCGTGATATCGTACGGGAAGCCAAGGTCGGCGATATTTACGAGGGCAAGGTTGTCCGTATTGAAAAATTCGGTGCCTTTGTTAATCTGTTCCCGGGGACGGATGGACTGCTGCACATTTCCAAAATCAATCATGAGCGTGTCAACAAGGTGGAGGATGTATTAAACATCGGGGATACCGTTCGTGTCAAGGTTACGGAAATCGATGACCGCGGCCGTGTGAATGTCAGCGCCAAGGCACTGCTTCCTAGACCAAGAACGGAAAAGAAGGAAGAGGATGCGAAGCCTGCAGCTGCTGCGGAGGATAACAAAGAAGCATAAAATCATTACGGAGGCAATCCAGACGGACTGCCTCTTTTCTTTTAAAATCATGAACGGTTTTTTCATACCTTGACCTTTTTAAACTGTTGGAATTTTTCTGGATTGCGGCGCTCGAAACTTTTATGAAAATTTATGAAAATAATCATAGGTATTCACATTCCTTTGTGGTAGAATATATGCATGAGGTGAATCGAATGAACTGGTTAACGGAATTGGAAACGTACAAGGATGCGTTTATCCAAGACCTGAGAGGTCTGATTGCCATTCCTTCTGTGCGGGATGACAAAACAAAGACAGCCAATGCACCGTTTGGGGCAGGCTGTAGAAAAGCACTGGATTATATGCTGGAACTTGGGAAAAGAGAAGGCTTTCAGATAAAGGATTACGACGGCTATGCCGGTGTGATTGCATATGGGGAAGGGGAAGAAAGCGTCGGTGTGCTGGCGCATTTGGACATTGTGCCGATCGGTGAAGGCTGGAGCAGAGATCCCTTTGGCGGTGACATCGTGAACGGCTACATGTTCGGACGCGGAACACTGGATGATAAAGGCCCTGCCATGGCCGGCTTTTATGCGCTTAAAATGCTGAAGGATAAGGGAATCAAGCTGAACCGCAAGGTCATGCTGATTCTGGGCTGTGATGAAGAAAGTGGCATGGAGTGCATGAATTACTATACAAAGCATGGTGAGCTTCCTACCCTGGGCTTTACACCGGATGCGGATTTCCCGGTTATCTATGGAGAAAAGGGCGGCTTGCATGTGGAACTGAGCGGAACGTGTGATACCGTAATTACAAGTATGCATGCGGGAGAGCGCAGCAATATCGTAATCGGACAGGCAAGTGCCCAGGTTAGGGACTGGAAGGAAGACTATCTGGATGCCTTTCTGTACTATTTACGGGCCTTTGATTTAAAAGGAAGCGTGGAAACTCGGGACAATGAGAGTGCTGTTCTGCATATGGAAGGGGTCTTTGCACATGCGGCTATGCCATACAACGGTGTAAATGCGGCATTGCATCTGTTAAACTTCATTGGCTGTACCTATGGTGATAAATTTGCACACGATACGTATACCATGCTGAAGGACTGGCAGGGAAAACCGCTGGGCATTGATATAGATGGTGCCTACATGGGCTTTTTGACCATGAATACTGGTATTGTAAACATTGAACATAACGAGGCAAGCATTGTCATTGACATCCGCTATCCAAACGATGCAGATCCAAAGCGCATCATGAAGGGCTTTACCGATACGGCGAAGAAGCTTGACTACGCACTGGATGTAACGCTGAAGAAAAACACGAAGCCGCTGTTTGTGGATCCGGATTCAAAGCTGGTCCAGACCTTGAGCAGTGTCTATCGGGATTACACCCATGATACCTTTACGCCGAATATGACAATCGGCGGTGGAACATATGCAAAGAAATTTGATAATTTTGTAGCATTTGGTCCAGAATTACCAAATAGGGAGCAGCCAAAGGATATGTTTATCGGCGGCTGCCACCAGAAGGATGAGGCAATACGGGTGGAAGATTTGTTAAGAGCGGTTGCCATCTATACCGCTGCCGTAGAGCAGCTTGCGAAATAATATGAGGAGTAAACGAATATGAGAATGCGAAAACTGCCCTGGGCCCAGGATTTTCTGAAAGAGCAGGAGGTTGTGGTTCCCGATGCGTCGGCACTTGCCGGAGCCTGGAAGCAGACCCTGAAGCGAGCAGAGCTGCATGTGGAAATCGGAACCGGCAAGGGGGATTACTGGGTGCAGATGGCACAGAAGTATCCGGATATTGCATGGGTCGGCGTTGAAAAAAACATCAATGTGGCTGCCCTGGCTGTACGCAAGTATACCCAGCTGGAACAGCAGCCGGACAACATGCTGTATATTCAGGGAGATGCCGAGGTGATCGACACCTGGTTTGCACAGGGAGAGGTCGATGTGATCCATTTGAATTTTTCCGATCCCTGGCCGAAAAAGCGCGCCCATAAAAAGCGCTTGTCCAATCATGCCTTCATTGCGCGCTATGCACACATTCTGAAGCCGGATGGCGAAATTCAGATGAAAACGGACAACAGTGCTCTGTTTGAATATTCGCTCATGGAATTTCAGGAGGAGGGCTGGCGGCTGAAGGAAGTCAGCGTTGACTATCGCCGCGAGGAGCATGCAGAGGATGTCATAACGGAATACGAACGGCGTTTTCTGGAAAAGGGACAACCGATCTATCGGGCGGTTTTTGTGAAGAACGGTAAGGAAAAGGAAGCACCTTTCCCTGAGAAATAGGATAGAATACTAAAAAAGGAGCGATACGATGAAAGAATATATGACTGCAATACATTCCATGGAGGAATTTCAGGAGGCTGCCGCTAAAGGCGGTGTCAGCGTTTTTACATTTTCTGCGAACTGGTGTCCGGACTGCCGCTTTATTGAGCCGTTTATGCCGAAGCTGGTAGAGGCATTCAGCGACTACACGTTTTATTATGTGGACCGCGATGAAAATATCGATATCTGTCAGGCACTGATGGTAATGGGGATTCCAAGCTTTGTTGCCTACAAGGACGGTAAGGAAAGCGGCCGCTTTGTTTCCAAGCTGAGAAAAACTGAAAAAGAGATCAACGACTTTCTGGCTGCCCAGAAATAGCGAAAGGACGATGATGTATGTCAGTATTTAAAAAACTTGCAGGCCTTCTGTTTGAAGAAGCGGATGCCGAGGTTCTGGCAGAGGATGAACTGGAACCGATTGAAATCAAGGAAAAGCCAAAGAAAGCAACGGCTTCTCCTGTCGTAGAGGAAGAAAAAACGCATGTGCAGATGGAGTCTTATTTCAATCCGCATGCAGCCGCAGCGAAGGAGCCGAAAAAGGAAGAAAAGAAGTTTGTGACCATTGATCTGGAGGAAAAGCCGAAGGAGAAGGAAAAGGAAGCAATCGTTTTGAGTGAGGAGCCGCTGCGTGTGAAGAAGCCTGTGAAGCGCGAGGAGAAAAAGGAGTTTGAGTTTTCTCCAGTCATATCTCCGATTTTCGGTTCCAGTGAAGAGGAAAGCAAGCCGAAAAAGAAAAGTGCAGCTCCGCTGCCGCAGCGTTCAAAGAAAAAAAATCCTTTAGGAACCATTATCTCACCATACTACGGTGTCGGCGAGCTGGAGGAATTTGAGGCAAAGGCACAGGAAAAAATCGAAGAAAAAGAAAAGCTGAAAAAGGAAGAGCTTCCACAGCAGGAGGTTGAAAAATACGACCTGGAGGAAGAAATCAACAGCGTTCCGCTTGAGGATATGATCGAGAAAACACCAGGTGAGGACGGCGATGATCTGATGCAGATTTCTCTGTTTGGAGAATCTACACCGATCAGCAGCGTTGATGATGCAAGCGATAAAGAGTAAAAGAGGTGTTTCTTATGCATTATCATTTCATTGGAATTAAAGGGAGCGGGATGGCATCTCTTGCGACGATCGTTGCAGATCGCGGAGATGAGGTCAGCGGTTCCGATATTGAAAAATATATATTTACCCAGCAGCCACTGGAGGAGCGTCATATTCCGATTACGTCATTTTCCGCAGATAATATTCATGAGGGAGATACCGTGATTATCGGAAATGCTTTTAATGAATCCAATCCGGAGGTGAAAAAAGCCCTGGCTATGGATACTGTGAAAACCTACTGGTATCATGAGTTCCTCGGCAGTCTTGCGAAGGAATACACATCGATATCCGTAGCGGGTACACATGGCAAAACGACAACGACCGGCATGCTTTCCCACGTAATGAGTCTGGCGGCGCCAACCGGTTATCTGATTGGTGATGGAACCGGAGAAATGCCGAAGGACAGCCGTTATTTTGTGCTGGAATCCTGTGAGTATCAGCGTCATTTTCTGGCATATAAGCCGGAATATGCCATCATTACCAATATCGAGCTGGATCATGTCGATTATTATAAGGACATGGAGGACTACTGCGACGCATTTGAAGCCTTTGCGAATCAGATTCAAAAGGGTGTCGTGCTCTTCGGAGATGATGCGGCTGTGCGCTCCCTGCATGTGAAAACAGAACATTTATATTACGGCTTAAAGGATCACAACGATGTGCAGGCGGTGCATGTGAAGCAACATGAGGACGGCATGCAGTTTGATGTGCTGTATCGCAAGAAGCTGTTTGCGCATTTTGATCTGCCCTTTGTCGGTAAGCCACTGCTGTGGAACAGTCTGGGCGTTATCGCTATCGGTATCATGGAGGGACTGAGCGGGGAATTGCTGCAGGAGGGTCTGCAAAGCTTTCCCGGTGTAAAACGCAGGTTTACAATTGAAGAAAACGGGGATAATGTATATATCGATGATTATGCACATCACCCCACTGCAGTGAAATATATGATTGAGGCGGCACGCATCAAGTATCCGGGGAAGAAGGTAATTGCCCTGTTCAAGCCGGATCGCTATTCCCGTATCTATTATTTCATGGATCGCTTTGCGGAAGAGCTGAATCAGGCGGATGAAGTGTATCTGTGTCATTTTCCGGAGAATGCCGCAAGAGAAGACGGTATTGATATCACGATTTCGGACCTTGCGGATAAATGTGAGAAGGCGACTGTCATCAATGAGGATGAGGAAGCGGCAAGAATGCTTGCACAGCGCGGTCCGGCCGTATATCTGTTTATGAGCAGCAAGGATATATACAAATTAAAAAATATTGTAAAAACTTTTCAATAGAAGTTGAAAAAACTTACAAATTGTTTTAGAATAAATAAAGAGGTGTTTCTATGGGTTTAGATCAATTATTGGAATTAACAAGCAGTGTCGCCAGCAAGGCATTGCCGATCTGTGGTGTTGTTGTGCTTATTTTCCTCGCTGTTTTTGTAAAGCATCTGATTGTACTGCTGAAAAATGCGAATGATGCCGTTGTGAAAATGTCAAAGACGCTGGAAACGACAAACCGGCAATTAGAAACACTGGACAAGCCGCTGAATACGCTGAATGAGCTGAGTGAAACGGTAGATTGTGTTCATGAGGCGAGCAAGCATGCGGTACGTTCCACTCTGGTAGCTGTCATAGAGAATTTTTCTTCCATCAAGGACTGGGTGTTTGCCGGTATGAAGAAGGAAGACGATCGTGATGAAGAGGATGGAGTGAGTGAATAATCATGGATAACGAACGAGAAAAAGAAGTCGAAGATCTGGAACAGAAGGCGAAGTTCACCATTATCACCATGGAATGTGATGATGATGAAAACGGTCGTTCAAAGAAAATTCTGGATGATGCTGCCATACAGCTACAGCGCCTTTTTCAGGAAATGCGTGACTGGCTGCGTGAGCATGCGGATTCCATGGAAGTGAACGAGCGAATGGAACGTTTGAAACTAGAGACACAGAAGCTGCTTGCGTCAACACAGGATCGTCTGCAGCGCTTTTCACAGCGGGAGGATGTACAGGCAGGCAGTAAAAAGGCTGCCGCGGCTGCAGATAAGCTTGCAGGCTATGTACAGGAAGGCATACAGGAGGTTCGTCAGAACGAATATGTACGCCGATCCGTTCATGCTGTAGCGGATACGGTAGATACCATTCGCAATGACGAGCAGGTGAAAAAAGGCGTAAGAAAGCTGAAAAAAGGAACACTGAAAGCGGCGGAGGCTGCATTTCAGGGACTGAAGCGTGTCTTGGACACAGATGAAGACGACAGTCGGAAGGGATAACAGGTTATGAAAAGAATTACGATTTATGATGTAGCAAAGGAAGCCGATGTATCTCTGGCAACAGTATCCCGTGTAATCAACGGTTCAGAGGTCGTGCGTGAGGATACCCGTATCAAGGTACAGGAAGCCATTGAAAAGCTGGGCTACAAGCCGAATGCAATCGCACAGGGACTGGCATTGCAGAAAACCACAACGATTGCGCTGATTGTTCCGGAGGCAAGCTATTTCTATACCGGACAGATCATCAATGGTCTGATCGATGTGGCAAAAATATATAAATACAACATCATGCTGCATACCACAACCGAGGGTATCACGGAAATGAACGATATCATTGAAAATATCATCAAATCCCGTGTGGACGGTGTTGTGATTTTCAATGACAAGCTGAATAAGGAAGAATTGAACCAGCTTACCAGATATCAGGTACCGATCGTTGTCATCGGTAATAAGATGAGTGATGATACCGTGGGAAGCGTCTACGTGGATTATGCGAACCTTGTATATGAATATGCAAGCGGCTGCATTAAGCAGGGCAAGAAAAATATCGCACTGGTGGAGGACCGCAAGAATCCGCAGATGATCAAGCAGCTGCTGGACGGCTTAAACAGAGCATTTGAAGAGCAGGGGATGAAATTTGAAAGCTTTATTCAGATTCCAAAGGAATACCGTTCCTCCTATCTGTTCCTGAAGGAATACATGAAGCAGGGAATCCGCCATGATGTCGTGATTACCTATCGTGATTCCCAGGCGATGGCCGTGATGAATACCGCAAAGGAAGCAGGTATCAGTATTCCGGATGAAATGGAATTGATCTGTATTCTGGACAGCAAATACAATGCAATGGCACGTCCGCAGATTTCCGGATTTAAGATTCCGGATTATGATTTGGGAGCTGTGGCAATGCGTCTGTTGACAAAGATGCTGCACGATGAAAACGAAGTTACCGATAAGGAAATCGAGCTGAGCTACATCTACACACCGAGAAAATCTACAAAATAGGATTGACAATTTTTACAATAACAGATATCCTGAATAAGGAAAGCGTTGATAAGAAAAGAGCTTGGGGACGATCCCTTCAGAGAGCGGCTGGCTGGTGAAAAGCTGCGGGATGCCTTGAGAAATACACCTTGGAGCTGTCTACTGCAAAGGTAGACCGGACTGCCCCGTTATGGCATTGAGTGCTTCTGTAAAGAAGAACTAAGGTGGTACCACGCTATATTGCGTCCTTGGATGACAGGGACGTTTTTTTATTTCAGAAAGGAAGACGATGATGAAATTATTTGATGAATTGAAATACCGCGGACTGATCAATGATGTGACAAGTCCACAGCTGGAAGAGAAACTGAACAACGGAGGACTGACCTTCTATATCGGAACCGATCCGACCGGTGATTCCCTGCATATCGGACACTATTCCTCTTTGCTGTGTGCGAAGCGGTTAAAGGAGCATGGACACCATCCAATCATGCTGGTTGGTGGAGCAACGGGTTTCATTGGTGATCCTAAGGCAAGCGGTGAGCGCAATATGCTGACAAAGGAAGTGCTGGAGTACAATTACCAGAGTCTGAGCAAGCAGATTGAAAAGCTGTTCGGCTTTGAAATGGTCAATAATCTGGATTGGACAAAGGATATTTCCGTGATTGATTTCCTGCGGGATTATGGAAAATACTTCAATGTCAATTACATGATTAACAAGGAAACGGTGAAGCGTCGTCTGGATGCCGGTATCAGCTATACGGAATTCTCCTACATGATTTTACAGGCACTGGACTTTTTACATCTGTATGAGGATAAGGGCTGTACTCTGCAGCTTGGCGGACAGGATCAGTGGGGGAATATCACAAGCGGCCTGGAGCTGATCCGCAAGAAGCATGGAGCAGACGTAGAATGCTATGGGCTGACGATGCCGCTGATTACCAAGGCAGACGGCACGAAATTTGGAAAGAGTGAGTCCGGTACGGTATGGCTGGATAAGCGTAAGACCAGTGCTTATGAGATGTATCAGTTCCTTGTGAACTCCGAGGATGAAAAGGTGATTGACTACCTGAAGAAGCTGACCTTCCTGAGTAAGGAGGAAATCGACGCGCTGGAGGAAAAGGTGAAAACCGAACCGCATTTCAGAGAGGCACAGAAAACACTTGCGAAGGAGGTTGTTACCTTCCTGCATGGAGAAGAGGAATACAACAAGGCGTTGAAAATCACCAATGCGCTGTTTAAGGGCAATATTAAGGAGTTGGATGCAGGAGAGCTGCACGATGCATTAAAGGGCTTTGAAGCTGCCGAAATCGGCGATGAGCTGACCTTAACAGATACGCTGGTACAGGCCGGTATCGCAAGCAGCAAGCGTGAGGCCAGAGAGTGGATCAATCAGGGTTCTGTTCAGATCAACGGGGAAAAGGTGAAGGATGTGGAATTTATCGTTTCTTCCAAAAATGCCATCTCCGAGGGACGCACACTGATCAAAAAGGGAAAACGGAATTATTTTGTAATTTCACAAAAATAGAACCAGTTAGAAGAAAGCAGGATGCAGGCCGAAGGGTATGTGCATGCTGTTTTTTTCGTTTCCTGCAATCCTTTCAATCCTTCGTTTTCTTCTTGTTTTCCATTCTTAAATGGCTTTCCTAATGGCAAAAGCCCGTCTGTAACATACAATGGCGTAAGGAGGGATAGTGTGAAAATTGCAGTGATATGCAGTGATGAAAGAATGATACAGGTATATGACAATCTGTCCAGGGACTTTATGGTAGATCGTCTGGATGCACAAACGGATTTCCTGAATCTGCCACAGTATCAGGCAGTGATTTTTCCGGTAAAGGGCGTCGATGAGTTTGGATATGTCCGCATACAGGAGCAGGCGATTCACATACCGCACGCCTTTTACGAAATGCAGGGTAAGGATTGTCTGTTGTTTTGCGGTATCCGAAATGCAGTGCTGGATGCGTTGCCGCAGCGAAAAATCTATTACATGCTGGAGGAGAGCGTGATTCATGAAAATGCGGTATTGACGGCTGAGGGTGTGCTGAATGAGCTGATCAGCTGTATCTGTAAGAGCATTTACGATATTCAGGTCGATATTGTCGGATATGGTCATTGCGGACAGGTGATTTATGACATGCTGAAGAATTTGCATGTCCGTGTTCGCATCATACGAAGGGATTGTAAAAAGGAGGGGGACTTTCTGCCGGTTCGTGATTGGGAAACCTGCGGTGATGTTATCATCCATACGGCAACGGGTGTCATGATTGCACCATCCAGAATGCGCAGCTGGAAAAACAAGCCGGTCATCATCGATATATCCACACCGGATCTGATTGATCTCAAGGCGGCACATGAGGAAGGCATTACCGTGATCAAGGCGGGAAATCTGCCGGGACGCTTTGCCTGCATCAGTGCAGGAAATATTATCGCGGAATGTATAAGGGGGAAACTGAACAATGGAAAATAAACGCATTCTGTTCGGTATCTGCGGCTCTTTCTGTAACCATGCGGCAGTTCTCGAGCAGCTGACAGCACTGTGTGAGCACAACGATGTGACGGCTGTCGTCAGTGAAAATGTATATACGTGCTCCACCCGTTTTTTCGATAAGGACGTATTCCTGGGAAAAGTAAAGGATGTGACAAAACACGACATCATCCATACAATCGTGGAAGCAGAGAAAGTTGGGCCGGCAAACGCATATGATATAATGGTGATTGCACCCATGACAGCCACTGTTGCAGCAAAGATGGCACATGGTATTTACGATCATCCGGTTACACTGTCTGCAAAGGCCATGATTCGCAATCAGCGGAATATCGTATTCGGCATCGCGACGAATGACGGTCTGGGAATCAGCGGGGTGAATATCTTTTCTCTGATCAATATGAAGCATTTTTATATCATACCGTTTCGACAGGATGCCCCTTTTTCCAAGGAGCGAAGCATTGTGTCCGACTGGGAGCTGATGGAGCAGACGATGGATCAGGCCTTAAACGACAGACAGCTGCAGCCAATCTTACTGGGAGGCAGATAAACTATGAAAAAACTGATGGTTGCTTTGATTACACCGTTTACCAGGGATAACAAAGTGGACTACAAATCGATGGACCGCATCCTTCACCGGCTTTTGAAGGAGGGGTGCGACGGCTTCATCGTGTGCGGGACAACGGCAGAAACACCGACACTCTCTCATAACGAGAAGCTTTCCATTCTTCGCCATGTCATCAAACGCGTGAAGCATCGCGCAGAGATATGGTATGGCTGCGGCAGCAATGATACAGCTGCGACGATTCTGGCATGCAGGGAGGCGCAGAAGGAGGCAATTGACGGTGTATTGCTTGTAACGCCGTATTACAGCAAGCCGAATGCCGCCGGGCTGTATGCACACTTTGATGCACTTGCTTCTGCTGTGGATACCAATATTATGCTGTATAACGTGCCGGCAAGAACCGGGGTGGAGCTTACCTATGAAACGATCCATGCCCTGCTTGAGAAGCATAAGAACATAACGGCATTAAAGCAGGCCTGTTCCAATCTGGACATGGTGCGCAGACTGAAGCAGCAGCATCCGGATTTTCTGATTTACAGTGGAGAGGACGGCTTCTTTGATGAGGGCTTTGATGCCGGCATGGATGGACTTGTCTCTGTTATGGGACATGTATGTATGAGGGAGCTTCGTACCTTTTGTGATGATGAACGCGTCGATAACCGGCTGCGCAGGAGGCTCTATGAGCTGGCAGCCTTGACATTTACAGAAGCATCCCCGGCACCGGTGAAATACTTGCTGCATCTGCAGGATGAGTGTGAAAATATCCTGCGGCTGCCACTGGTTGCCGTCAGTGAAGCAGCGGAAAACAGAATTCAGGAGTATTTCACGAAATATCGACACCGATTGGAGGATTGAGCTGATAGGATGAAATCGGTGATACAATGGTACAAATCAAGGTGTTTGATGAGGAGCATGAGGATGATTTGACAGAGGTGGTCAATGGCTGGCTTCAGGAGCATGCGGATATCCGTCTGATGGATATCAAGTTTTCAACAGCCGTGAGTGATTTTGAAGAGGAACAGATTTACTGCTTCAGTGCGATGGTGATTTTCAGCACATAGATTTCAGACAGTGGTTCATACTAACAGCGTGGAGGTGTAAACCATGCAGAAAAAAACCGAAATTTTATGCAGCGTACACAATTGTGTTTATAACAAGGATGCATGCTGTAATGCAGAAACCATCAGCGTATGCTGTGATAACTGTGTTCATCCAAATGATTGTCACGAAACGGAATGCAAATCCTTCCGCTGCAGATGTACAAAATAAAACAGTCCCCGGGGCTGTTTTATTTTCGTTGTTTCTTATGAGGTGTTGTGGGTATGATCATGTACAATACACCGGACACTGTTTAAATGACATACGCATACCCATACGCAGTCGCTTCGTATTCGCATACATATCGAAAAGAGCCTGCACCTTCTTATCCGGCTGCATTGCAGCGGATGGCTGTTAAAATATGGAAAGCGGGTGAAATGCTTGCAGGAACAGGAGCGATTTGCTATAATGGCACACGTAAGTTAGAATAAGCTAACAGAATGAAGGAGGACATCTATGAAAAAGACAATCGGGATGCTTTGTATGCTTCTTGTGACACTTGGCCTTGTGAGCGGGTGCCAAAGCAGACAGGAGGCATCTTCAAGCGATAAAACAATAACGGTGAGGGATGCGAAGGGAGAGGTGGCAATTCCGGCAGAGCCGAAGCGTATCGTTGATCTAAGCGGAAACAGTGATATTTTATCGCTGCTAGGATATTCCGTTGCCGGTACGGCAAATTCGGATGCCTATGATTACACCAGATTGCCAACCTATCTTCAGGAGCCGTTACAGGGTGCGAAAATTCTTGGCTACAGTATGCAGGATACCATGGACATCGAGGGTATCCTGGAACTGCATCCGGATTTGATCATTATCTCCGGCGTGCAGGAAAAAATGTATGAGCAGCTGAAAAAAATTGCGCCGACGCTTATGGTGGAGCTGGCACAGACAGACTGGCGGCAGGACGTGAATACCTTTGCCCGTATGATGCAGCAGGAGGACCGTGCTGCATCATGGCTGAAGAGCTATGATGAAAAAGCGAAGAAGGCCGGCGCTGCTGTGCGCAAGGCGAATGGTGAGGATACCACCTATCTGGCGCTGCTGGCAAGCGGGGGACAGCTGTTTGTATTTGATGCAGCCGGTATCGGAAGTGTTCTCTATGAAGATATGGGCCTGCAGAAGCCTGCCAATATGCCGCGGCAGGATTCCATCAGTCTTCCCGTTATTTCCTATGAGGGACTGGCGGATCTGGATGCCGATCATCTTATTGTTGTCGGTACGGATGCCGATATGAAGGCCCTGAAAAAGAATAGCATCTATAAATCAATGCAGGCAGTGAAAAACAACAGGGTGCTTGAACTGCCGTCGAGTCCGTATTTCAATATCGGATACAGCAGTATCGGAAGAGACGTGTTTCTGGATGAGGTTCAAAGCCTGCTGGTAAAGTAAGATGCGCAAGAGGATTCTGATAGCGACGGCAGGCGGCATTCTGCTGTTGCTTCTAGGCATTGCCTTATCGGTTCTGGCGGGAGCGAAGGATATTCCATTCGATGATGTCCTGCATGCTCTGTTCGATTATCAGGGAACGCTTCATGATCAGCTGATTCGCGATGTGCGTCTGCCGCGTGCGCTGAGTGCCTTACTGACGGGAGGACTGCTCGCAGCCAGCGGTGTAATGATGCAGGGAATTTTGCGTAATCCGATTGCAGAGCCATCCATTCTCGGTATCACGCAGGGCTCTGTTATGTTTGTGGCAATCGCCCCCATGCTTCCTTTGCTTCCTGCGGCGGGTAATTTCTGGACAGCACTTGCAGGTGCCGGCTTCAGTGGTCTTCTGGTGTTTCTGTTTGCTGTTAAATATGCCGGACATCCGGATGTATCGCGTATCCTTCTGGCGGGCAGTGCTCTGAGCATTTTCTTTCTATCTGCGGCTTCCCTGAGTGCACTTATACAAAATCGCTCACAGGAGCTGGCCTTCTGGATTGCCGGAGGCTTTCGGCAGGCCAACTGGGGTGCCGTCGTCGGTTTGGGAATTGTCACGCTTGTCTGTATGGGCAGCTTTCTGCTGCTGAGCGGTAAGGTCAATCTTCTTTCCCTCGGTGATGAAGCTGCCATTTCCCTTGGCATTGATGCTGCCGGATTAAAAAAGAAGGTTATTCTGGTGATGATTCCGCTTTGTGCAATGTGCGTGGCAGTTGCCGGCAATATCGGCTTTGTCGGACTGTTTGTTCCGCATATTCTGCGCAGCATGCTCTCGCGGGATATTCGTCATACACTCCCTCTCAGCTTTTTGTTTGGAGGTGTGCTTATGGTGTTTTCCGATATTGCTGCCAGAACACTGAGTGCGCCTTATGAGCTACCGGTCGGCTTGTTTACTGCCCTGCTGGGAATACCGGTGTTTTTGCTGCTGGTGAGAAAGGAGTGCGGCTGATGCGTAAACGATTTTGGATAGTTGGCTTTTGCTTGTTTGTGCTGCTTGCTGCCGTTGCACTTTCCATCATGGTTGGCAGCTTTGCAATCAGCCCTTCCGACTTGTTGCGGACGCTGCTGGGCGGGGGAAGCAGCACCCATGCATTTGCAGTCTTTCAGATACGGCTTCCGCGTATCGTACTTGCGATTCTTGTTGGAAGTGCGCTCGGTGTATCCGGCGCCATACTGCAGGGGATTACGAAAAATCCGCTTGCAGAGCCCGGTATGATCGGTATCAATGCGGGCAGTGCACTGTTTGTGGTATTGTGGATTTCGTATGGAGCGAACGCATACTACAGCTCCCTTTCCAATGTAAAGGTGCTGTTCATGCCGCTGCTTGCCATAGCCGGAGCATTTTGCACTACGGCCTTTCTATATGCGTATTCATGGCGCAAGGGAATCCGCCCGATTCGCTTTTTACTCACCGGTGTCGGTGTCAATGCAGGAATTACCGCAGTGATCAGCTTTTATCAGCTGCAAATGAGCAGGGGAGATTATAATCAGGTGCTGATGTGGACCAACGGCTCCTTGTGGGGAAGCAGTTGGCGTTATATTCTTGTCAGTGCACCGCTCATTCTGTTCCTTGCGGGGCTGGTATGGACACACAGCAGAACGCTGGACATCCTTTCTCTTGGTGATGAAGGGGCAACAGCACTAGGCGTATCTACCCGTCGGACACGGATACTGTTTCTGGCAGCCGGTGCGGCGCTTGCGGCTCTGGCAACGGCTGTGGCAGGAAATATTGCGTTTCTGGGACTGCTGGGTCCCCAGATTGCACTGCGTATCACCGGTATGCGGCATCGCCTGCTGCTTCCGCTTGCAGCACTGATCAGCTCCATACTGCTGGTTGTTGCGGATATGCTGGCCAGAAATCTGTTTTCACCGCTGGAGATTCCGGCAGGAATTCTGGTCTCCATGATCGGCATTCCCTATTTTATTTATCTGATGATGAAACTCGACAGGAGGTAGCACAATGCTAGAAGTACACAATCTGTATGCCGGATATGATGGACGCAATATCCTGCAGGATGTCAGCCTGCAGATACCGGAGGGGAAAATCACGATGATGATCGGTCCAAACGGCTGTGGGAAATCAACGCTTTTAAAGACGATGGCCGGTATCATCACGCCGCAGAAGGGAGAGGTTTTGCTGGATGGTGTTTCCCTGAAGGGAATGAAGCGCAGACAGGTGGCGAAGCGACTTGCCCTGCTTCCGCAGTCTCCGCTGGTTCCGGAAGGTCTGCGAGTACGAGAGCTGGTGCAGTACGGCCGCTTTCCCTATCAGAAAACGATGCGTTCACTGAATCGACAGGATCTTGAGATTGTCACGTGGGCTATGAAAAAGACCGGAGTTCTTGTGCATGCGGATGCCTATGTCAATGAATTATCCGGCGGGCAGCGGCAGCGTGTGTGGATTGCCATGGCCCTGGCACAGAAAACCGGTATTCTGCTGCTGGATGAGCCGACAACCTATCTGGATATCGCCCATCAGCTGGAAATACTGGAACTGCTAAGAGACTTAAACAGGGAGGAGCAGGCGACGATCATACTGGTTATCCACGATCTGAATCAGGCCGCAAAATTTGCGGATCATGTGATTGGCATGAAGCAGGGAAGGGCACTATACTGCGGGAAGGCACAGGAGGTTATCCGGGAACAGCAGCTGCTGCAGCTGTATGATATTCATGCGAAAATCGTGCAGGACGAGGAACATGGCTACCCGATTTGCATGGATTATGCACTGCATAAACATACTGATATACCTGAGCATTGAGGCTGTGCAACTTGCTGGTGATACAGACTTATCATAGCGTAGAAATCTGTCTGCGCTTTGGCGGGTCTTTTTTTATTTACGACCCGATGCCTGTAAGCAGTTGTACACGGATGCAGCATTTTTTGCTTTTCATCCTTTGCCGTTTGTACGCAATTGTTATCCTAAATGTACAAATAAAGTACCGCATGATTATAAAATGTGGCTTAAATAATGCCTTTATGGTATAATATCTCGAGAGGTGATTCCATGCGAAAATTCCCCCTTTGGTGTCTGCTCTGCTTCCTGCTGCTCACCGGCTGCGGCGATGCGCATAAAGAAGAGCAGGAGAGCATAAAAAATTATGAGAGCTATGTAGACGCTGTATTGAACAACAAGGGCAGTGAATCCAAAATCATACCCTTTGATTATAAGCTTTCTGTATTTAAGCAGAAGGACAACAGCTATCAGTATGAGATCATTATTTCCAATCCACGCGTGGCGATGTACAATATTCAGGCGATTGCTGTAGATCCGGCCTTGGACAGCAACAGCAATGTCTATCCGTGTCTGGGATTGCTGGGAGATGACGCAAAAACCTCCTTCAACATGATTCCATATCAGGCAAACGGTGCGCGTAACTTTGTCAGTAAAATCTTTCTGGACGGTATATCCGAGCATGATCAGTTTACATTGCAGGTTATGGTAACCTGGAAGGATTCCAAGCTGGTTAATACGAGCCGTGTATTCTTCACATGTAATTATGCACAGAAGGATAACGAGGCGAATGGTTAACGGGAACTAGAAAGGATACGTTATATGAGTAAGAATATGGATGTTTCCAAACGGAAGCAGTCGATTATAGCAGGAGGGCTGATCAGCTCTGCCGGCATCTTTTTTGCAAAATTCATTGGATTGTTCTATGCAGTCCCTTATAATTCCATGCTGGGAACAGCGGACAATCTGGCCTATTACGGAGTAGCCTTCAATATATATTCCTATCTGCTGAATATCTGTACAGCAGGCTTTCCGTTTGCGATTGCGACATTGATCGCAAAATATTCCACAAGAGGGGATTATCAAACCTCACTGCTGATCAAAAAGCTGTCCGCATCCCTGATGACCTGCTTCGGCTTCGGGATGATGATTATCGTAATTCTGTTTTCCTCTCCGCTGGCTGCACTTGTTATGCCGGATGAGGGAGACAGCGTTAAAACGATGCAGATGGTACTGATACTGATTTCCTTTGCCCTGTTTTTCGTACCGCTGCTTTCCAGTATCCGCGGCTTCTATCAGGGACTCAAGCACATGGAAATTTATGCACTGTCACAGGTTCTGGAGCAGGTTGCCCGTGTGGCATTTCTGCTGAGCGCCAGTGCGATTGCGGTATATGCATTGCATACGGATCAGGTATGGGCGCTGTATTTCGGTGTGATTTCCACCAGTATATCGGCAATTTTGGCGATCATGCATCTGAAGCTGTATGATAAAAAGCAGATGCGCGAGCTGAAGAGGTTAGCCAAAACACAGGAAGTTGCCGGAAACAATGATCGAAGAGAAATTCTTAAGGAGCTTGTTTTCATTGCGTTTCCTTATTTAATTGTAGCGATACTGGGCTACAGCGACACGATTGTCAACACGCTGTTTTTGAGTAAGGGGCTTGAAGCGCACGGCAATACGGATGCGGAAATCTTACTCATCAGCGGCTCTATCAATTACGGTGTTTTAAAGCTGATGTCCATTCCGATGATTCTGGCACCGGGGTTCTCCTCCGCCATCATACCGCATATCACTACGGCACTTACCAATCATGACCTGAAGCTGGTACGCAAAAATATCCGGGACTGTGTGGATATCGTCCTGTATATCGGACTGCCGATTTCCTTCTGTCTGTTTGTTTACGCAAAGCCGCTGTATGCCATCTTGTTTCCACCGGCAGATCCGAAGAATCTGGAGCTGCTTGCCGATATTTTGAGCTGGTTCTCCATCGAGGCGTTTTTAAATACCATCGGACCGATTTTCACGGCACTGTTAATGGCAGTAGGCTTGCGCAGGCTGAATATCCGCAACCTTGCCATCATGATGGTGGTGAAATTTTCGGTGGCCTATCCACTGTTAAAATATTTCGGCTATCAGGGAGTTGTCATGTCAAGTATTCTTGCAATGGGGATTTTTATCATTCTGGATATCTATGCATTGACATCACGCTATAAGATTCGCTGGAAATATACGCTGCATAAGCTTCTGGTTATCCTTTTGGCGATGGCAGCCCTGTTTGCAGTCGCAAGAGGCTGCGATTTGATTGGCTTGAAGGGCTATGGCTCCGGGCGGATGCTGAGTCTTTTACAGCTTGCTGTCAACGGTAGTCTTGCAATGCTGGTATACTTTGGCATCACGTATTTCTTTTCCATACCGCAGACCATTCTGCATCTTGACCTGTCCCGCTTACTGAAGCGCGGAAGAAGGAGATAGGCATATGCGACTGGATAAATATCTGGCCCATGCAGGTTTGGGTACCCGCAAGGAGGTCAAGCTGGCTATTCGCAAGGGAAGAGTGAGTGTCAATGGTGAGGTATGCCGAAAGGATGACAGGAAAATCCAGGAGGGTATGGATGTCGTTTGTTTGGATAAAGAGGAAATCTATTATGAGGCTGTTGTCTATATCATGCTGAACAAGCCGCAGGATGTTGTCAGTGCCACCAGTGATCCCACATATGAAACCGTGCTGGACTGCATCGATGCCTTTTTGCCAAAGGATTGTTTTCCGGTCGGACGACTGGACATGGATACGGAGGGCCTGCTGCTGATCACAAATGACGGAAAGCTGGCGCATCGTCTGCTCTCTCCAAAGCATCATGTTGAAAAAACCTATCTGGTGGATCTGGCGCAGCCGCTGCAGGAAGGTGATCAAAAGAAGCTGGAAAACGGCAGTATCGTACTGGATGAGGAACCTGTTCTTCCGGCTCGTGTGGAAATTCTGGAGGACACGCAAATCCTTCTGCATATCCAGGAGGGAAGATTTCATCAGGTGAAGCGAATGCTGTATGCAATCGGTAATGAGGTTATCCATCTCAAGCGGATTGCCATGGGACCGCTGCTGCTGGATGAAGCACTTGCGAGTGGGGAATGGCGGTATCTGAGCGAAGAGGAAATCACTGCCCTGAAGAATGTGGCATGATCAGTATTGTCGTTGCAATGGACGCCAATCAGCTAATCGGCGCAAATCATAAAATGCCATGGCATTGCCCCGCAGATTTAGCTCATTTCCGTCAGCTGACACTGCATCATCATTTGCTGATGGGGAGAGTGACCTATGAGCATCTGCCGAAACGACTGGATCATAGAATTCTGCATGTTGCAGGTCATAAGCCGCTGTCCGATAGCGATGTGCTCCCCTGCAGCGATGTGGAAGCACTTTGCAGGGAATGGAAGAAGAAAGAGGAAGTGCTCTATGTATGCGGCGGTGCACAGATTTACGCTGCAGCAATCGCATATGCAGATGAGCTGTGGATTACCCGAATCGAGCAGTCGTATACAGGGGATACCTGGTTTCCGGCGTTTTGCATTGGGGATTTCCGATTGCTTTCAAATGAACAAAAAGAAGGATGCAGCATCATGCATTATCGTAGAAGATAAGCAGGAAGGAAGGGAACTTTATGCGTTTTGTCGATCTAATAGAAAAAAAGAAACAGAAGCAGCCACTGACAAAGGAAGAGCTTCATTTTTTCATTACCGGTTATGTCCGGGGAGATATTCCGGATTATCAGGTCAGTGCGCTGCTAATGGCGATTTACTTTAATGGTATGAATGCACAGGAAACAGCCTGGCTGACAGAGGAAATGCTGTACAGTGGAGATGTGATTGATCTATCGGCGATTTCCGGAAGAAAATGTGATAAGCATTCCACCGGAGGTGTCGGTGATAAAACAAGTCTTTCCCTTGCGCCAATGGTAGCTGCCTGCGGTGCCAAGGTCGCGAAAATGAGCGGTCGAGGACTGGGACATACCGGCGGAACGCTGGATAAGGTGGAGTCTGTTAACGGCTTTCAGGTTATGCGGACACAGGAACAGTTTATTTCACAGGTGAATGATATCGGTCTGGCACTGATCGGACAAACCGCAACGCTGGTGCCGGCAGATAAAAAGCTGTATGCTTTGCGCGATGTGACGGCTACCGTCAACTCGATTCCTCTGATTGCATCCAGCATCATGTCAAAGAAGCTGGCAGCCGGCTCTGATACGATTCTTCTGGATGTGAAATTCGGAGAGGGTGCCTTCATGGAAACAAGCGATAAAGCAAAGGAGCTGGCAGAAGCGATGATTGCCATCGGAATCCATTTCGGCAAGGATGTCAAGGCACTGATCAGCAACATGAATCAGCCGTTGGGCAATGCCATCGGAAATGCACTCGAGGTAAAAGAGGCAATTGCAACGCTACAGGGAAAAGGGCCTGAGGATTTTACACAGCTGTGTCTGGAGGCCGGAAGCATCATGCTCATGCAGACAGGAATAGCCAGAGATGAAGAGAACGCAAGAAAGCAGCTGCTGGAAGTCATTCAGAATGGAAAGGCACTGGAAAAGCTGGTTGCCATGGTTGCGGCACAGGAGGGGGATGTAGAGCAGGTTCTGCATCCAGAGCTGCTGCCACAGGCAAAAGAGATTTTGGAAGTAACATCGCGGGAAGAGGGCTATGTGAAGGAGCTGCATGCTTTGGAGCTGGGGACGCTGGCGATGAAGCTTGGTGCAGGACGTATGGTTAAGGAGGATCCGGTTGATCCGGCTGTCGGAATCGTGTTAAACAAAAAGGATGGAGACTATGTAAACAAGGGGGATATTCTTGCCTATGTACACATCAATCATCCATTACCGCAGCACTGGCTGGAGGACTTCTATCAGACCTATGTCTTCACACAGGAGAAGGTGGAAAAGCAGAAGCTGATCCATGATATCATTCGATAAATGCGTACTGCAAAAGCATTTCTAAGCACTGGCGGAATACTCACTGTTCTCAGTGTTCTCCTTTCTATATCAAATTCTGCGAACGGAATCCAAGCCATGATCCGCTGTCTTACACTGGCTTTTGGGATAATGCTTATGACAAGAGGTGTTCTTTTGCTTCTGCATGTCAAGCAAAGAAGTGCGCTCTGGCTATATGGCGTTGGTGTGCTGTTTATGAGCTGTTATACACTGCTGGCGCTGGACACCTATGTCTTTCATGTCATGCAATGGTTTCCCGGCATTATTCGTTATCCGTTATTTTCACTCTATGGTATCAGCTATCTGCTGTTTGCTCTGCCAGGCATCTTTCTGCATGTTGGCAGTTCCGGTAACGATGTGTGAGTGAAATTGTATGAGAGTGTTTCACAAAAAGGGGAAAGGACTTTTCATACAATGTAGGTAAGTGGATGTTCATTTTCCTGATACTCATGATAGTCCATTGTAAATTACGAAAACGTTATTCTTTGAAAATTGTGCCGTGTCACACCTTCACGAAATGTATATAGCTGGTTTATAAATATAAGAAAGCCTCCAGATTACGGGAGGCTTTCTTGTATATTTTCAAAGCAGTTTTAAACAGTACGCAATCAAAAAACCTAACGATTGCTCATAAATCAGGAATAAGCTCTTCAGGTATCAGAGTACCTTTTTTATCATAGAACATAATGGATTTAGCCTCATCATACGCTACACTCATTACGTATGATTTTATAATATATTTATCTTGCTTTAATAGGTTTGGGCAAGTTAAGGTTAAATATTCATCCTTATCAGATGCGGTTAATTGTATTGAAAATCGGTCTGCTTTTACAACGGTATTATAAATAAATACAATGATATACAATTTTTCTTCTGCTTTTATTGACTTTAAACCATATGGAGAATTTGTAATATGACCTCCATCATAGGTAAAGGAATTCCCCCTTTTCTTGAACTGAACAAGTTCATAGCTATCCTGCGATGTAAGCAAAATCATTTGTTCAGTGGAATCCTCTAATTTCGCGAGTTGCTCATACTCTGGATAAACTGATTGAATATATTCATTGGGGTCAATCATTTCATTTTTAGAACAGCCGGTTAAGATAAATAGTAAGCAGAGTACAGTTATTACTATGTTTGTTTTTCTTAAGCTCTGTATGAAAAAGCTTTTACAAACTTTTATCCCCATAGATCTGCCCTTATTATGCATTCATTGTGTGTGATATGCTGCATAGCCTTTCTAAGTTAATTATAGCTTATTGTCATGATAAATATAGTATTATATTCAATGATTTTTTATGTTAATCTAATATAATGAAGATATGAATAACGTGAAGGTGACTTCCTGTAATATATCGCTTTTTAAATTCTATTTCAAGATTGATTTATCAAATAGGAAGCCACCTTTAAATAAAAGGAGAGCTGGAGATTGAAAAAAGAAGGCTGTCTGCCTTCTATGCCTTGATGATCAATGCCATAAACACCAGTGGTTCGTCTCCGATGTTTTCAATGCCGTGAAAGCCCTGATCAGGAGTAAAGGTGACATCTCCCGGCTGCAGTTCACGCTTGATTCCATTATCATCGTAAAGTGCTCTACCCTGCAGAATATAGTAGGACTCGCCATCGCCGATATGCTGATGTGCACCCAGCGATGCATTTACATCAATCGTCACCTTCGCATACATCTTCACGCCGCTTCCCATTTCCTCGCTTTGCAGCAGGCGTTCGATATGCATCGTACCCTTGCCGCCACAGCGGTTTTCATAATGCTCTACTTCACTCTTCATGCTCTTCCTCCTCATTTGTTATTTTCGTATAGGCCTCCCGATAACGGGAGTATGCCAGCTTTTCACTGTCCTGTGCCAGTGATTTCAGGTTGGCACTGACGCGCTCTGCACTTTCTCTCATGTCGCTTTTCACCCAGCTGATAATCACGCCGGTTATCCCAAAGCTGTAAAACTGGGAATAAAAATTCATTTCCACCTCATTGATCTGATGATGCTGGTCAAGGCTTACGATTGCCATATGGAAAATGGACTTCGTTAAATCAAAAAGGAATTGTTCAAAGCAAGTCTCATCACTGCGGATCGTATTGATATAAAAGTCCTTCTCGCTGCGCATGTGATTCAAGAGGGCGGAAATATATTTCGGCCAGTTTTCAAAGCTGAGATTTTCATCAAACACCTGCTGTGCATCATCCGTATAGATCCATTTCAGCAGCTCGTATTTATCACGGAAATGATAATAGAAGGTCTGCCGGTTGTAGCCGCTTTGCTGCGTGATATCCGCAATCGTGATTTTGTCAAAGCTCTTGCGGCAGGTCAGCTGTTTTAATGCTGCTGCCAGTATTCTTTTGGTATCGAGATGTTCCTGCATATACACACCACCGTTTCAATAGTTCTATTATACAATATGCGAAAAGAAAAGGGAAAAGATTTTTAGATGCCTGCAGCTGTGTCCATACTATATCTGAGGATGTGATTACTATGAAAAAGCAAATGCGATGGCTGCTTTATGCCATGAACTTTCTTGCCTTTTTTGCCATATCGATGGTCAATACCCAGATGATTCCGTTTTTAAGCAAGCTGGGCTATACGGTGGTACAGCGCGGTTATATTCTGGCCGCAAATGCGGTTGTGGCAATCGCCGGCCAGTTTCTGTTTGGTTACCTGTGCGACCGTTTTCAAAGGGTTAAGGTCTTTTTCTTTGCGGCCTATGTGCTGCTGACGGCGAGCAGCTTTGCCATGTTTCTGGTAGAACGCCAGACCTTCTGGTATCATGTATTCACCGTGGCTCTGATGGGTGGTATGGTAAAGGTCATTATGGGACTGGATGAAACCTGGATGCTGGAAATCGATCAGGAAAACTACGGGCGGCTGCGGGCAAGCGGGGCACTGGGGCTTACGATCGGTTCTCCGATTGCCGGCTACCTCGTCCGCCATTTTCATTATAAAAGTCTGCTGATTTCACTTGGTATCGTAAGCGTTATCCTGTGCTGGCTCATTTACAAGGCAAAGGATGCTGAGAAAAAGGAAGGGGAGCGGATTCGCATGGAAAGCGTGCGGCAGCTCCTGAAGAATAAAGGCTATTTATTGCTGGTGCTGATTTATCTGCTCGTCTATATGATCGGTACGGCAGATCAGTATGTGGTCATCGACAAAATGCTGGATATCGGCGCAGACACCACAGCGGTCGGCATTAAGTGGGCGCTGCAATCCTTTATGGAGGTGCCGCTCTTTCTGTTTTCCTCGAAAATACTGGAACGCTTTCAGACTAAGACACTCTTATATTTTGGAACATTTATGTATGGTGTGAAATTCCTGCTTTACGGCTTTTCCTTTCAGCCGTGGATGATTATTCTGACGGCAGCACTGCAGCTGGTAACGCTGCCCATCATCATGCTGACAAGCAAGGTGCTGGTAAAGGAAATCACTCCCCAGAAGCTGTTCAGCAGTGCGCAGATGTTTGCCATGGCCGTATTTATCGGCGTCAGTGGATTGATAACACCGCTGATCACCTCCTATCTGTCCAAAGCCTTCGGATATGACTGGACCCTGTATATCGTAGCTGCTTTCTCCATCGTGCCGCTGCTGCTGATTTTCTGCTATGTTCATTACTTTCAAAAGAAAACAGTGAAGAGGAGTTCCTGATTTACATTTGCAGAGGACGGTAAGCAGATTGCTTTACAGAGAATTTACAGATATTTCGATATTGTGTGCTGCTGGACAATAACAATTTTGCACACACCGTTCGCTCATGTCTTGAAAAATGAGAGGAAATCCCCTATAATAAAGGTGACATCCAAAGACTGTGTAACCCTACGATAGTGGGTTGAGATAAAAAGCTCTTGTGCGATCAAGAGCTTTTTCATGAAAGGACGTGAAGACAATGGAATTTACGATGCGTAAGGACATTGACGAATACAGCATTGAGGAGCAGGGGCGTTGTGTATTCCGTGCCTCCTATGAAAAGGAAGGCGGATTGCTCAGTATATATCTGAAGAATATGTATGGCGATGATATTATGGGCTTTTACCAGCTTCGCAAATGGTATTCGCGGTTTCGCCCGTGTATGGATTTCACCGTATACGAGGGGGATGAACAAATCGGAGAATTGAAAAAGAGTCGGGATGGCTATGAGCTGATTTACCACGATGTATATTATCGCTTCTATTGCGGGATGCATGCAGGAAGACGTGTGGTGATCTGCTTTGACCGCGCACAACAGATTGCGGAATTTGTGCTGGATGATATCAGCACGCTGCGCTTTAAGAGTACGACACAGCAGGCGCTTCTGTCTTTGCTTTGTGTACTTATGAAAGCCTTTCTCGATCAGGAGCAGTTCTCCCAGGAGGCTTTTCTTCACCACTATATAGGAGTATATAACGATGCATCCGCTACTGCGGCATAAAACACTGCTTCTGGACCTTGATGGAACGATGTATCGCGGGGATGAGGTCATTCCCGGTGCACCCTTGTTTATAGAAGCCTTACATACACTGCAGATTCCATACTATTTCCTGACCAACAACGCCATGCGTACGCATGCACAGAACCGGGAGAAGATGGAAGCGATGGGCTTTCAAGGATTGCAGGATGCACAATATTTTACGAGTGCGATGGCAGCTGCCGCCTATGTCCGTCATGAAACAAAGCTGCAGCGCGTCTTCTATATCGGAGAAGATGGGATGCGGGAGGCGCTGCTGGAGCAGGGCTTTACGCTGTGTGAGGAACATGTGGAGGCGGTATTTGCCGGTCTGGATTCCAATGTGACCTATGAAAAGCTATGCCGTGCCTTTTATCATTTACAGAAGGGAGCAGTGCTGATTGGCACCAATCCGGATCGACGCTTGCCGCATGGAGACTATTTTCGCATCGGAAACGGTGCTATGGTGCATATGCTGGAATATTGCAGTGAGCAAACGGCATGGATGATCGGAAAGCCGCATGAGCCGATGCTGAAGGAAGCGTTGCGCTATGCCGGAATTGCTAAAGAGGATGCTGTTGTGATTGGAGATAATCTGGAAACCGATGTCGCCTTCGGACTGCGGCATGGGTGCACGAGCGTCTTTGTGACAAGCGGTGTGCATTCCCGTCTGGATTGTGAACAGCGCTGTCTTCACCCGGATCTGATCATCGATAATCTGCTGGAGCTGGTATAAAATAGAAGCCTGCACGTATAATGAAATGAGGGGATTTCATGAACGTACAGGATTTTTTTATCGTATGGCAGGATATCGGTCTGATACTGTATTCTGTTTTAAAAGCATTTCTTCCTCTTCCTTCTCTGGAGGTCATATTGGTACCGCTGGTACTGCATTCACCGCAGAAATGGCTGCTGTATTCGCTGGAGGGTGCAGTAGGCACCTGCATCGGCGGGGCAATCGGCTATGGCATCGCCCGGATTTTGGGCAAAAAAGTGCTGTATAACATCGCCGCAAAAGAGGATGTGGAGCATGGCGAGGAGCTGATGGACCGCTATGGACTATTGGCCGTCTTCATTGGCGGCATCACTCCGATTCCGGATTTTCTTCTTGCCTATCTTGCCGGCTTCACCAGCATGCGGCTGCTTCCGTTTCTGCTATGCGACGGCTTTGCCAGATTGCTGCGCAGTCTACTGGTAACACTGTCCCTGCGCTATCTGGGAACTGTGATGAATGTGGATGCCTTCGGCACCTGGTTTTCTCTGGCCATCATGCTGTGGCTTGTTTGGAAATGGTGGAAGAGCAGAAAAAAGATTCAGGCGCAGACAACATCCAGAAAATAAGGAAGGATCTGATCGTCTTCCATCAGCTCCGGATGCCACTGGACAGCGAGAATGCGACCATTCTCGTGCTCCATGGCTTCTACATAATTCTCCTCGCTGAAGGCAGAGGTATAAAAGCCCTCTCCCAATCGCCCGGCTACCTGATGATGGTAGCTGTTTACGGTAAAGCTTTGCGGATACAGCTGATGCAATACACTGCGTGAGCTGCTGTGTACGGTGTGCAGCTGCTTTGGCGCGTGTGTCTGCGTGTCAATATGCTGCAGAAGTGTCCCGCCGGCGTATACATTCAATGTCTGCATTCCGCGACAGATACCAAGAATCGGCTTTTCATGGCACATAAATGCGTCGATTACCTGAAATTCCAGATGATCCATCGGCTGCGCATAGGTTGTGACATGCTCATTGCGGTCCTCCTTCAGATAATAGCTTTGCATATCATAGCCTCCGGGCAGTAAAAGCGCATCGCATACCTGCAGCGCATTCGCGATTCCCGCCATGCTGCAGATGGGATACAGGCTCCAGCCCAGCGCTTCCACGCGGTCTACATACGGCTTGTTGATAAACCATTTCCAGGCATGATCCAGCTTTTCAATTCGCATAAGGACAGCCAGTACCTTCATTGATCGTCACCTCTTGCTTTATCCTATGCGAAAAAAAAGGGAAGGTTACGTATTGTACTTTCCCTGCCAGGTATCGCGCTGCTTCATTTCCTTGTCAATGTCGTTGAGAATCGTTACCTTTTTCAAAGTCCAAAGCGGGGTGATCAGCGCTTCCTTCACACCATCTCCCGTCAGCCGCTGGATGATCATTTCCGCCGGCAGCAGCTCCAGCTGACGGATGACGATATCAATATATTCTTCTCTGCTCAGCATGACAAAGGGGGATTGTCTGTATTCCTGAGCCATGCGCGTGCCCTCCATAATGTGCAGCATATGGATCTTTACCGCATGCACGGGCAGCTTTGCGAGTGCAGCCGCGGTTTCCAGCATCTGCTGTTTGTTTTCACCGGGCAGTGAATTCATCAGATGGACAGCAATTTTCAAATCGGTATGCGACAGCCGCTCGACACAATCCAGAAACTGTGCATAGGTGTGCCCGCGGTTGATGCGCTGTGCGGTATCATCGTGAATACTCTGTAACCCCAGCTCCACCCAGATTTCCTTATCAGTACACAAGGATTGCAGATAGTCGATCTTATCATCCTCCAGACAGTCGGCACGTGTGGCGATGCTGATAGCCGCAATATCATCACGCTGCGCAAAGGGGTCAAAGGTAGCCTTTAACACGGGCAGCGGTGCATAGGTATTCGTATATGCCTGAAAATATGCCATTGGAATTCCGGCCGGCCATTTTCTTTGCATCATCTGCATTCCCTGGTCAAACTGCCGAAACAGATCGTCATGGATGTCTCCTGCATAATCACCGCTGCCAAGGGCACTGCAAAAGGTGCAGCCGCCGACGCCGCAGGTGCCATCCCGGTTGGGACAGGAGAAATTCGCATTCAGAGGAACCTTGAACACCTTGCTGTGAAAGCGGTGCTTCAGGTAATAATTCCAGGTATGATAACGCTTGTTGTCATCACTGTATGGAAACGGATTGTTATAGCTCATAATATCACCGTAGGTATTGTAACACAGAATAACACAGACGGTAAAAAACAAATGGAAAATCTGCTCATTTCCTGCACTTTCAGCCATTGTAAAAAATTCCAGAATTCCTTACTAAAAAACTGTTTATTTTTTTAATCAAGTATGAGATAATTAGATGCGCACTAGAGATTGGGGTAGTAGTTAAATGGATGTAAATAAAAAGGTTGTTCAGTGTAGAAAATATCCGATTACCTATACACTGGTTACAAAACAGGTAAAAAATATCAACATGAGGATCTCTTCCAAGGGAGAGGTCGTGGTCAGTGCGAATCCGTTTGTGCCTATGGATAAAATCGACGATTTTGTTTCCAGCAAGGTTTCCTGGATTGTGAAGCATCAGAAATCCATGCAGGAGAGAAGTCAGAAATCCATGATCGACGACAAGCATATCGTATTGTTTGGAAATTCTCTGAAAATCCGCAAGACAACGGGGAAGTACAATCACGTAAGCTATGACAAGGACACTCTGTATGTACAGTGCAGAGAACAGGCAGACCCGGAAAAGGTCATCCGGCAGTTTCTCGATAAGCTGTGCAGGGATGTGTTTCTGGACATTGCCACACTGACATTTCGCTCTTTGAGCGATTACCATCTGGAATTTCCGGACGTAAAAATTCGGGATATGAAAAGCAGATGGGGAAGCTGTACACCGGCCAAGAACTCGATAACACTGAACCGGAAGCTGATTCATTATCCGTTCGAGTTCATCGAATATGTGGTGCTGCATGAATTTGTTCATTTCATTCAGCCGAATCACTCCAAGGCGTTCTACAATATTATAGAGAACTACATGCCTGATTATAAAACGCGCATGGAAAGGGTCAACTAGGAAAAGGAAAAAAATATTATGGTACATATCATTACAGACACATCTGCACTCTTTACGGTTGCGGAAGGAAATGACATGGATGTTCATGTGATTCCTCTCTGCGTCAGTATCCAGGATGAGCATTACCGGGATTTATGCTTTGACACGTCATCCTTTCTGGAAAAGGTTCGCTCAGGAGGTATTCCGACAACCTCACAGCCGCCGATTGGCGATGTGCTGGCTGCCTACGAGGAGCATGGTGATGAAGAAATCCTCAACATATGTATGGCAGATGGTCTGTCCGGTACGTATCAGACAGCGCTGATGGCGAAGGAACAGGCGCCCAATGCAGACAGCATAACGGTATTGAATTCACAGACTCTGTGCGGGCCGCACCGCTATCTGGTGGAAAAAGCGGTGAAGCTTCGTGATGAAGGGAAAAAGGCAGCGGATATTGTCGCAGCCTTAAAGGAAAGCATGGCACATGAGCATTCCTTTCTGATTCCGCAGGATTTCAGCTTCTTAAAGCGCGGCGGACGTTTAAAGCCGGCAGCGGCCAGTATCGGCGGGCTGTTGTAGCTGAAGCCCGGCATGCATTGTGATAAAG